>PJUF01000030.1_pt1 | contig 238263 bp, 217 predicted proteins | sample 1512191 | NCBI WGS metagenome assembly PJUF01 (sample SAMN08177673, study PRJNA422409) | Feces metagenome, whole genome shotgun sequencing project. | isolation source: Chicken feces (3) enriched on wood chips | host: Gallus gallus | place: USA: Madison | collected 2015-01-15
CCGGCGGGGCTGTTCGTCGCGGCGACGGTGCGTGACCTCGAGATCGCGGCGCTGGACCACACCTGGCGCACGTACACGTTCGTCGCGGCGGGCGCGCTCGCGGCCACGGGCGTCGTCGCGTGGGTGCTGCTCGGGCGGGTGCTGCGGCCGCTGCGCGCACTGCGGTCGACCGCGGCGAAGGTCGACGAGGGCACCCTCGACGCGCGCGTGCCGGTGACCACCGACGACGACGTGGGCGAGGTCGGGCACACCGTGAACGCGATGCTCGACCGGCTGCAGGCGAGCATGTCGGCGCAGCGACGCCTGCTCGACGACGTGGGGCACGAGCTGCGGACGCCGCTGACGGTGATCGGCGGGCACCTGGAGCTCATGGACGTCGACGACGCCGACGACGTGCGCGCCACGCGCGAGCTCGCGCTCGACGAGGTCGACCGCATGGGCCTGCTCGTCGACGACCTGCTGGTGCTCGCCGTCGCCGACCGCGACGGGTTCGTCCAGCCCGCTCCGACGCACGTCGGGGTCCTGACCGACGAGGTGCTCGACAAGGCCACCGGCCTCGGTGCGCGCACGTGGCGGGTCGACAAGCGCGCCGACGTCGAGCTGCTCGTCGACGCACGCCGCCTCACGCAGGCGTGGCTGCAGCTCGCGAACAACGCGGTGAAGTTCTCCGCGGACGGCACGACGATCACGCTCGGCTCGGCCGTCGCCGACGGCACGCTGCGGCTGTGGGTGCGCGACGAGGGCGTCGGCATCGCACCGGAGCGTCAGGCGCGGATCTTCGAGCGGTTCGAGCGCGCGCCGGAGTCCGCGGGGACGGTCGGCGCGGGGCTGGGGCTGGCGATCGTCGCGGCGATCGCACGGGCGCACGGCGGTGACGTGGGGGTCTCGTCGGAGCCCGGGATCGGGTCGACGTTCGTCGTCTCCGTCCCGGCCGTCCCGGTGCCCACGGGCCGGTCCGACGAGAGTGGCGACGACGAAGGGGCGGACGCATGAGCGGCGTGCTGGTGGTGGAGGACGAGGCACGCATCGCGTCGTTCGTCGCGAAGGGGCTCAAGGCCGCGGGCTACGCACCCACGGTCGTCGGGACGGCGCGCGAGGCGCTCGACCTCGCCCTCACCGGCGACATGGACCTCATGGTCCTGGACATCGGCCTGCCCGACGGCGACGGGTTCGACGTGCTCCGCCAGGTGCGCGCCGCGGGCTCGCGGCTGCCGGTCATCATCCTCACGGCGCGCAGCTCGGTGGAGGACACCGTCGCCGGGCTCGAGGGCGGCGCCGACGACTACATGCCCAAGCCGTTCCGGTTCGAGGAGCTGCTCGCGCGCGTGCGCCTGCGGCTGCGCACCGAGGCGGACTCGCCCGACGACACGACCGTGCTGCAGCGCGGTGCGGTCACCCTCGACCTGCGCTCGCGTCGCGCGACTGTCGACGGACGCAGCGTGGACCTGTCCGCGCGCGAGTTCGCGCTCGCCGAGACGTTCCTGCGCAACGCCGGCACGGCGCTGTCGCGCGAGCAGCTGCTCTCGCGCGTGTGGGGGTACGACTTCGACCCGTCGTCGAACGTGGTGGACGTGTACGTGCGCTACCTGCGCACCAAGCTCGGCGCGGAGCTCATCTCGACGGTCCGTGGGGTCGGGTATCGCTTCGAGGCGTGAGCCGCGCTCGGGCCCCGTCAGGCCAGGCACGCCTCGGCGATGGTGATCAGCCGCTCGGAGTCGTCCACCGGGGCCTCCGGGTCGGCGGGCAGCGCGCCGGCCGCCAGCGACAGCAGCACACCGGCCACCCGCACCCGCAGCGCGTCGGGGTCGACGAACGCCGCCGCCTCACCCGTCCAGCGCAGCGCGGTCGCCGCGAGCGAGGGAGTCATGGGCCGCACCGCGTGCAGGTGCGCGAGCAGGCACCCGAGGTCGTCGACGAGGTGCCCCGGCCCGACGGTGTCGACGTCCAGCAGACCGCAGACCCGGCCGGCGTCGTCGACCAGCAGCTGCGCCTCGTGCAGGTCGCCGTGCGTGGGGACGGTCGGGCCGGCGTCCGTGCGCCGCAGCCCTGACCGCACCCCGGCGGCGACCGCGTGGGCGCGTCCCTCCAGTGCCGGACGGACCTCGAGCGCACCGGCGTAGGCCCGCGCGCGCGACGACCACGGACGACGCGTCGGCAGGTTGAGGACCGTGGGCGGGAACGCCAGCACGGGGGCGAGCACGTCCGCGAGCGCCGGCGTGCAGCCCGCGACGAGCGCGTCGAGCAGGGGGACCCCGTCGATGGCCTCGAGCACCATGAGCCCGTCGTCCGACGCGTGCGCGACGCGCGGCACGGGGACGCCCGCGTCCGCCAGCAGGCGGTGCCGCCCGACGACGTCCGCGGCGTTGCCGTCACCCGGCCGCAGCACCTTGACGAACCACGGCACACCGTCCCGCTCCGCCCGCACCACGGCCCGGCGCAACGGTCGGTACCCGACGAGCTCCAGCGCCGTGACGGGACCCGCACCGGGCAGCGCGTCCGCCAGCCGGTGCGGGTCGCACGCACGGCCCAGCGCGGGCAGCACCGGGTCCTGCGGGTGGCGCCACACGACGACGACCCCGGCCGGCCCGCGCGCCACCAACGTCCCCGGCACGTCCCGCGGGCAGGACCGCGACGTCGTCGCGAGCAGGTACTCGTGACGGCCGTCCGCGGTCTGGACGACGTAGCCCACGGTCACGCCGTCGCCCGGGCGATGGTGCACGGCGTCCACTCTCCACGACGCGATGCCGGTGCCGCTCGTCGCGAGCGCCGCGGCCAGCAGGTCGCCGGCGGCCGCGTGCGTGAGCACCGCGAGGGCCTCGGCCTCGTCGGGCCGATCGTCGGGCCGTTCGTCGTGCTGCCCGTCGTTCCGCTCGTCGGGCGGCTCGTCCGACCACGCGCTGCCGTGGCCGTCCGCCCACCGCCCACCCGACCCGGTCGAGGGCGGGTCCGGCGCGGGCTCCCAGCTCGACGCGACCGGCACGGAGGCTCCCCCGGCGGCCCGACGGTCACCGACCGTCGGGCGCGCAGCACCACGTGCGGGCCGGGGCGTCATGGAGGTCAAGCCTGCCAGGGCGGTCAAGCGGCGCCTGGGGCTTCTGTCCGGTTCCGTCAGTCCGCGCTCGCGGCGCTGACCGGCGAGGCCGGGCTCGCGGGGGTGGCGGCGCTGGCGGGGGTGACCGGGCTGGCCGGGCTCGCGGCCGTCACCGGGCTCGCGGGCGTCACCGACGTCGCGGTGCTGGCAGGTGTGGCCGGGCTGGCGGCCGTGGTCGCGCTGGCGGGCGTCACCGCCGACGCGGGGGTCAACGCGGTGACGGTCGTGACGACCGACGAGTTCTGCGTGCGCGTCGGGTCCGTCGCACCGGCCGACGGGGTGGGGGTCGCGCTCGGGGCGTCGCTCGGGGTGCCGACCGAGGTCGCGCTGTCCGTCGGCGCGTCGGTCGGGACCGACGAGGTCGTCGTGTCCGGCGACGGTGTGGTGCTCGCGGCGAGCGCGCTGCCACCGGCGACTGCGACGGCGCTGAGCGTGCCGGAGATGATCCAGACCGAGCGGGGAAGGGTGCGCATGAGGGGCCTCTTTCGTCGTGCCGCGGCCTGTCCGCGACACCACCGACTCTCGGGGCGGTCCATGAGGCCAGCAGGAGGCCCGCATGAGAGAGCTCTCATCCTGTGTCGGGCCGCGTGGTTAGGCTGCTGCGGTGAGCATCGACGCCGACGCGCGGACCGACGAGGGCACGCCGCCGGCGACCCCCGCCGCGGTCCCGCGCCGCGCGCGCCGCCGCTGGCGCCGTCGGCTCGGCATCGCCGCGGCGCTCGTCGTGCTCCTGCTCGTACCGCTCGCATGGGTGCAGGGCGCGGGCCAGGCGCGGCTCCGCACGCAGGAGACTGTCCAGGACGCACCCGTCGCGCTCGTGTTCGGCGCCGGGCTGCGGCCCGACGGCTCGCCGTCGACGTACCTGCGCCGCCGGCTCGACGCTGCGCAGACGCTGTACGAGTCGGGCAAGGTCCAGGTGATCCTCGTCAGCGGCGACAGCGGCTCGATCGGCCACGACGAGCCGACGGCCATGCACGACTACCTCGTCGCGGCGGGCGTCCCGACGGGTGCGGTCGTGCTCGACTACGCGGGCTTCGACACGCACGACACGTGCGTTCGTGCGCACCGCGTGTTCGGCGTGGACGCGGCGGTCGTGCTCACGCAGGACTACCACGTGCGGCGCGCGGTCTTCTCATGCTCGGCCGCCGGGATCGACACGCAGGGCATCGGCGTCTCGTCGGCGAGCGTGCGGCCCGAGCAGCTCACCCAGTGGCGGCTGCGCGAGGTCCCGGCCTCGTACAAGGCGTGGTGGGACGGCCTCACGGGGCGTGACCCGGTCTACCTGGGCCCTGCGGAGACGGGCGTGCAGGACGCCCTGCGCGACTCCTGAGACGATCGGGTGTGCCCGCGACAACCTCCGCCTCCCCTGACCAGACGCCTGACCCGACCCCTGAGCCGACCCCCGCCGAGCCCGCCGAGCCCGCCGTCGAGCGGCGCGACACCGACCAGCTCCTGGCCGACCTCGCCACCAGGCTCGACGCGAGCGGCGTGCGGCTCGTCGCACTCGACATGGACGGGTCGCTGCTCGACGACGCCAAGCAGATCCCCGACGGGTTCTGGCCGGTGCTCGACGCGCTCGTCGCCCGTGGGGTCGTCGTGTGCCCCGCCTCGGGCCGGCAGTACGCGACGCTGCGCGAGCAGTTCGGGCGCGACGACCTGACCTACGTGGCGGAGAACGGCGCGATCGTCGTGCGAGGCGGCGAGCCGGTCGCACTCGCGGGTCTGGCGCGGGCGAGCGCGCGCCGGGCGGTGGACCTCGTGCGCGGGGCGGTGCGCGACGGCGCCGACCTCGGCACCGTGCTGTGCGGCGTCCGGTCCGCGTACGTCGAGCGCACCGACGAGGCGTTCCTCCAGCACGTGCGCCCGTACTACCGCCTCCTGCAGCACGTCGACGACCTGGACGCCGTCGACGACGAGGTGCTCAAGGTGGCGGTCTTCGACTTCGGCCCGGCCGAGCTCGGCGCGGGTCCTCTGCTCGCACCGCTCGACGGACCGGACCGCGTGCTGGTGTCCGGGACCCACTGGGTCGACGTCATGGGCCCCGACGCCGACAAGGGCCACGCGCTGCGCTGGCTGCAGGCCGAGCTCGGGATCTCGTCGGCGCAGACCATGGCGTTCGGCGACTACTTCAACGACGTCGGCATGCTCGAGGCCGCCGACTGGTCCTTCGCCATGGCGAACGCGCACCCCGACGTCCGCGCGATCGCGCGCTTCATCGCCCCGTCCAACAACGACGACGGCGTCGTCCGCACCCTCCGAGCCGCATTCTCCCTCCCCTGACCCGCCCCACGCGACCGCCACTCACCCCGAACCAGCGGCTGCTCCGGGAATCCACCCCGTCGGCCGGAGCAGACACAGCGTCACGCAACGACCCAGCGGACACTCCGGCCCAGAGCGCTGAGCCGGAGCAGACACAGGGTCACGCGAACCCGCGAACACTCCGGCCTAGGAGCAGCTGAGCCTGAGCAGACACTGGGTCACGCGACGAGACAGCGGACACTCCGGCCCCGAAGCGGTTGAGCCTGAGCAGGCGCAGGGTCGCGCGACGAGACAGCGGACACTCCGGCCCCGAAGCGGTTGAGCCGGAGCAGGCGCAGGGTCACGCGACGAGACAGCGGACACTCCGGCCCCGGAGCGGTGAGCCGGAGCAGGCGCAGGGTCACGCGACGAGGCAGCGGACACTCCGGCCCCGAAGCGGTTGAGCCTGAGCAGGCGCAGGGTCGCGCGACGAGACAGCGGACACTCCGGCCCCGGAGCGGTGAGCCGGAGCAGGCGCAGGGGCGCGCGACGAGGCAGCGGACACTCCGGCCCCGAAGCGGTTGAGCCTGAGCAGACACTGGGTCACGCCAACCAGCGGACACTCCGGCCCCGGAGCGGCTGAGCCTGAGCAGACACTGGGTCGCGCGACGAGGCAGCGAACACCCCGGCCCCGGAGCGGCTGAGCCTGAGCAGACACTGGGTCACGCCAACCAGCGGACACTCTGGCCCCGGAGCGGTTGAGCCGGAGCAGACACTGGGTCGCGTGACGAGGCAGCGAACGCTCCGGCTCCGGAGGGGTTGAGCCGGAGCAAGCGCTGGGTCGCAGGGTGGGGCGGCCCCTAGGGTGGCGATGTGACCGGGGTAGCGGGGTCACTGTGTGGGTCGCGGGGTGATTGGGGTCGCGGGTGATGGGGGGTCGCGGGATGGCTGGGGGTCGCGGGGTGGCTGGGGGTCGCGGGGTGGCTGGCGGTGGTGATGTGGCTGGCGGTGGTGATGTGGCTCCGGCGGGCCGGGGCGGGCGGCTCGTCGATCCGCAGGACGTCGCCGGGGTGCTGCTCACTCCCGGCGCGAGCGCGGACCGGGACCACCACACGCTCGTCGCGCTCGAGGCGGCACTCGCGCCGCTGCCCGTGCTCCGGATGCACTTCGCCAACCGCGAGCGCGGCAACCCCGGGCCGGAGCGCGCCGAGGCTGCGATCCCCTACCTGCGCGAGCGCGCGGACGCGTGGGCGGCCGAGCTCGGCGTCGAGCCGGGACGGCTCGTGCTCGGCGGGCGGTCGTTCGGCGGGCGGATGGCCTCGATGGCCGTCGCGCAGGGACAGCCCGCCGCCGGGTTGCTGCTGCTCTCCTACCCCCTGCACCCGCCCGGCAAGCCGGACACGCTGCGCATCGAGCACCTCCCGGACGTGGACGTCCCGACTCTCGCCGTGAGCGGTCAGCGCGACCCGTTCGGCACGCCCGACGAGCTCGCGCACCACCTCGCCGCGATCCCCGGACCCCTGCGCCTCGTCACGGTCCCCGGCGACCACAGCCCCGCGGACCCACCCGTGGTCGCCGCCGTCCTGGACTGGTTCGGCCGCTCGCCCGCCTGACCCGCAGCCGGCTCGACCGCCGAGAGCGTCCGACGAGCGAGTCCGACGAGCGCGTCCGACGAGCGCGTCGACGAGCTCGGCACTGAGGGGCGAGCTCGTGCGTCTGGACTGCCGAGCTCGCGCCCGACTGCCGAGCTCGACCGCTGAAGGCGAGGAGTCGGGCACCTAGTGCCGGGCACCTGGTGCCGGGCGAGGCGAGGCCGGTGAACGGGTGGGTCAGGCTGCCAGGGCGCGGTCGAAGGCGGCGAGCGCCTGGGGGGAGGACAGCACGAAGCGCACCAGGGCGATGCCGTGAGGCCGACCGTCGGTGCCGCGATCCTGGTCGGTGCCCGCCTGCCACGCCCGCACGGAGTGCACCGCCACGTCCGCGACCTCCTCGACGTCCCACCCGTACGCACCCGCGCTGATCGCGGGGAACGCGATGCTGTGCGCGCCGAGGTCCACGGCGACCTCGAGCGAGGCCAGGAAACAGGCCGCGAGGGCGGGGGTGTCGCGCTCGCCGGCGTGCCAGTTGGGTCCGACCGTGTGCACCACCCACCGCGCGGGAAGGTCGAAGCCGTCGGTGGCCACGGCGTGCCCCACCGGGAGCCCGTCGGGCAACCGGTCGGCGCGCAGCTCGCGGCAGGCGTCCAGCAGCCGCGGGCCGGCCGCGGCGTGGATCGCCCCGTCGACGCCCCCGCCACCGAGGAGCGAGGAGTTCGCCGCGTTGACCACGACGTCGACGTCCTGCTTCGTGATGTCGCCCAGCACCGTCTCGATCCGCATGTCCCCATCGTCACCGAATCGGCCCGATGTGCACCGGTCAACGGTCCCACCGAGGCTGTGATGCCGGTCGCGGGGCCGCAGACGCGACAAGGCCCCTCGGACGCTTACTTCCGAGGGGCCTTCGCCGGTGTCCAGGCTAAGTCGCTGCAGCGCCCGTCCGGGTGAACGACACGCGAACTGTCCACAACTTTGATCCACAGGCCTGTGTTCAGCCCGTGTTCATGCAGGTCGGCCTGTGCATATCGGTGTGGAGCAAAGTGTGGATAAAGAAATCTCCCAGAGCCTCTTGCGGGCCCGTTGCGGCAGGACTAGACATCTCACATCGGCCTCGACGGATCGGGAACCGACAGGAGAAGGCCCCCTCGGGGGACGGACCTGACGGGCTCGGGACGACGAGGTCGGGCCGACCGGAGAACGGGCGACCACACCGACGGGGAGACCCGAAGGCTCGCGGATGACGCCGCGAGGGTTGCTCCGGACCGGAAGGCTGATCGCAGTCCCCCGCCCGCGGCGGCCCGGTTCGCCGGAACGTCGGGTGTCGGGTCGGAGCCGCACCGTCAGAGCGGCGCCGTCGCACCACCGGGCCCCCGGGCTCGGAGCCGGCAGGCTCGAGAGCAGCGAGGTCGACGCACCGCAAGGCGCGTGGACCGCACGGATCACGCACCGCAAGGCGCGTGGACGGAGCAGCTCGCGAGGCTGATGGCACACGGACCGCACGAGGCACGGACCGCAAGGTCGGTGCACCGCATGGTTCGCGGGTGTCGACACGGTCGACCGGGTCCGCCCGGAAGGCCGACGGCCTGGGATCGCACGAGAAGGCCGCTCGGACGCTTACTCCGAGGGGCCTTCTCCGTGCTGCCGTGGGAACGACGCGGCCGTGCTGCCGCGGACGCTACGGGGCCGGCTCCGGAACCGACTCGAGCAGGATCGTCACCGGGCCGTCGTTGACGAGCTCGACCGCCATGTCGGCGCCGAACACCCCGGTGGCCACCTCGAGCCCGCGGGCGCGCAGGGCAGCGACGACCGCGTCGACGAGCGGCTCGGCGATCGGTCCGGGCGCGGCCGAGTTCCAGGTCGGCCGACGGCCCTTGCGGGTGTCGGCGTACAGCGTGAACTGGCTGACGACGAGCACGGGCGCGCCGACGTCGGCGGCCGACTGCTCGTCGCGCAGGATCCGCAGCTCGGCGACCTTCCGCGCGATCAGCTCGACCTGCGCGGCACCGTCACCGGGCGTCACCCCGACGAGCACCACGAGCCCCGGCCGGTCGATCGCCCCGACGACGGCGCCGTCGACGGTGACCGACGCGCGCGTCACCCGCTGCACGACAGCCCTCACAGGCAGGGCTCCACGGAGCCGACGGCCTCGCCGTGGCCGAGCACGGCGGTCGCCCCGATCGGCGCGACGAGCGCGGGGTCCACCCCCGCCACCGCAAGCGCGGCGGCGAGTACCGCGGCGCGGGGCCGCGCGGAGCCGTCGGCGATCTTGATCGCGACCGCCCCGCCGTCGGGCAGTCCCGCGGCGTACACGCCGTCGGCGCCGTCCTTCGCGACGAGCCCCGGGACGGCCTGCATGAACCGTGTCGCGTCGCGCCCGGTCCCGGCGACGAGCCACGGGTGCGTGCTCATGGCCCGCGCCACGCGTCCCTCGGGGGTGCCCGCGTGCCCGGAGTCGTGCGGTGCCCGGCCGAGGTGGCCGAACGAGCGTGCGAGGCCGACGAGCGTCGTCGAGAACAGGGCGGCGCCGCAGCCGTCGACGGTGGTGTGCTCGACCGGCACACCCGTGAGCTCGGCGACCGCGGCGTGCAGCGCGCGCTGCAGCGGGTGCGTCGGCAGCCGGTACCCCGCGACGGTCCACCCCGCCGCGACGCACGTCGCCAGCATCGCCGCGTGCTTGCCGGAGCAGTTCTGCGTGATCGGCTCACGCCCGTTGCCCTGCTCGCGCCACGCCCACGCGGCCTCGGGGTCGAGCGGCCAGTCCGGGGTGTTGTCGAGGTCCTGCTCTGTCAGGCCGTGCGCGGCCAGGAGCGCGCGCACGCCCTCGACGTGCCGAGCCTCGGCGTTGTGGCTCGCGCACGCGAGCGCGAGCCACACGTCGTCCAGGTCGAGGCCGTGCCGCAGCATGCCGACGGCCTGCAGGGGCTTGAGCGACGAGCGTGCCCAGATCGTCGCGTCGGGGTCGCCGAGCGCGAGCCGGACGTCGCCGTCCGGCGCCAGCACGACGACGTGGCCCGTGTGGACGGACTCGACGAGCCCGCCCCGGACCACGCGCGCCAGCGGCACCGCGTCACGCGAGATGTCGCCGTGACCGGCGCCGGCAGCCCGGCCGCCGTCGTGCGCCGCCACGCCTCCCGCGGCCCCAGGCTCCGGCCCGGACATCACCAGCCGCCCGACGACCGACCCGGTCCCGGCCGCCGTCGCGTGTACGGCGCGACGGCGGGCCGCACGTCGACGAGGTACACGATCGCCGCGACCGCGGACAGGATGCCGAGGAACGGCAGCAGCTGCAGCGGGGGCATCGCGATGAACGACAGCAGAGTCGCAACCCCGAGGATCGCGAGCCAGAAGTTCTTGGTGCGCTTCCCGGCCGCCGGGAACGCGTTCGCCGGCCGGCGCAGCAGGTCGACCAGCGCCCACACGCACAGCACGAAGATCGCGAGCAGGAACAGCAGGTACACGATCCACTGGAGGCTTCCGACGATTCCCACGCGCCGAGCCTACGGGCCGAACGCCCCACGCGCAGTCACCTGTGCACGAGCAGGGGTCACGCGGGCGCCGGGACCGGTGCGCAGGTCCCACCAGCCGGCCGGTGCCGACTCCGCGCGTCACGGGACGACGCGCAGCCCTTCGGAGCGTGCCGCCGACGCGAGGTGCTCGTCCCACGCGACGACGACCAGCTCGTCGGACCGCAGCAGCAGCGCCGACGCGAGGTGCAGCGCGTCCGCGGCCCGCAGGGCGTGGTAGCCGACGAGCGTCGCGGCGGCTGCCGTGACGGGCTCGTGCAGCTCGACCACGTGCAGCGCGGGCCACAGCCGCTCCCACTGCGCGAGCGCGGCCCGCTCGGTCCCCGCGTCGATCACTCCCGCGCGACGACCGCCGGCCAGCAGCGCACGCACCTCGGCATCGGCGAGCCGGGACGTCGCGACGAGGTCGGCGCCGGACCACAGCGCGGCGGCGAGGTCGCTGCCGGACTCGGTGACGCACAGCTTCGCGAGCGCGCTCGTGTCGAAGTAGCAGACGGCCATCAGCGGCGCAGCCGCCGCACGAGGCCGGACACGCCCTGCCGCCCGGGCTCGGTGCCGACGGGTTCGGCCGCCTCGCGCGCAGCGGACGCCGGCGAGAGCAGGCCGTCGCGCTCGAGGCGCGCCAGCAGGTCGGCCGAGTCGATGCCGGTGAGACGCGCGACGGGGATCCCGCGTTCGGTGATCACCACGTCCTGCCCGTCGCGTGCCGTCTCGATCCACTGCTTGAGCTCTGCGCGCAACGCGCTCACCGCGACCTCCACGGGCCCGACGCTACCGGGCGGGCGTACCGCAGGGCACGCGTCAGATCTCCGGGAGCGCCGCGCGGGCCGCGCCGGACTCCTCGCCCGCGGCCTCGAGCAGGTCGACGACGAGCGAGCGGTGCAGCAGCACGAGGCTCTGCACCTGCCAGTCGGCGGGTGCGATGACGAATGGGTCGAGCGCACCGGCGGACGCGAGCAGCGCGGCGCGGGCCCGCGCCGGGTCCCGACCGCTGCCGAGCGCGGACGCGAGCTCGGTCGCAGCGGCGGCGGTCGCCTCGATGCGCCGCCCGGCAGCGCCCAGGTCGTGCACGGTGGGCGACTCGAGCAACGCCAGGGCGCGGCGGGTCATGACGCGTGTGTTGCGCATCGCGCGGTCCATGAGCACGGACGCCGCGACGAGCCGGGACAGCTCGCCGCGGTGCTTGCGGTGCGCGGGGGACAGCCGGACGAGCTCGCGCGCGTTCGTCGTGACCTCGTGCCACTCGTCGAGCGCGGCCTGGGACGCGCGGCCGCGCACGAGCACGTCCTCGACGTCGGCGACCGAGCGCGTCGCGAGCCCGCCCGCGAGCTCGTGCAGGATCCCGGCGACCTCGAGCGTGCCGTTGCGGGCGAGCTCGCGCGGGTGCCGCCGCGGGTCGGACGGCGTGAGCACCGCGACGGCGAACGCGACACCACCGCCGACGAGCGCGTCGGTCCAGCGCCCGAACGGTCCGCCGGTGGCGGCCAGCGTGGGCAGCCCGACGATGATCATGGCCTGCACGCCCGCCTGCGTGGTGAGCAGGGCGCCGCGGTCGAGGAGCCGCGCGAGCGTCGCGGCGACGAACAGCACGAGGGCGACCTGCCACAGCCCGGTGCCGATGACGTGCACGAGCGCATCACCGAGGCCGACGCCGATCGCCACGCCCGCCGCGATCTCGGCCACGCGCCGCAGCGACCGGTCGGCAGTGAACCCGAGCGCGATCCACGCGCACACGGGCGCGAAGAACGGGTACGGGTGGTCGAGCACGTACCGGCCGATCGCGAACGCGAGTCCCGCGGCGACCGACGCCTGCAGGATCGGGAACCACGCTGCGCGCACCCGGTCGGTCCCCTGCCGGACCCGCACGCGCGCGACGAGGCGCACGTCGTGCCACCCGCGTGGGCGCGGCTCGGGGTCCTCGGACGGGGTCATCAGAGCGAGGGGTGGACGCCCAGCCCGCGCGCGACCGGGCCGCGCGGCGCGGGCCGGTCGGTCGACACACCCTCACCGGGCACGACGACCTCCTGGGCCGCGGTCACGGCCCCGCCGTCGCACGCGACGAGTAGCGGCGCGTCCACGGCGAGCGAGCGCTTGACCACCGCGAGCGCGACGGGCCCGAGCTCGTGGTGCCGCGCGACGCTCGTCACCCGGCCGACCTCCCGGCCGAGCTCCCCTGCGACGTCCGTGACCTCGTGCACGCCCGCGCCGGGCTCGGGCAGCAGGTGCCCCGACCCGTCGAGGTGCAGCATGACGAGCCGACGCGGCGGCCGCCCGAGGTTGTGCACGCGCGCGACCGTCTCCTGCCCGCGGTAGCAGCCCTTGTGCAGGTGCACCGCGGTGCGCAGCCAGTCGAGCTCGTGCGGGATCGTCCGATGGTCGACCTCGGTCGCCGCACGCGGGCGCCACGCCTCGACGCGCAGGGCCTCGCTCGCCCACGTGCCGGCCAGCGGCCAGCCGGTCGCCTCGCGCGCCGCGACCTCGTCGGCCAGATGCTCGCGGCGCACGAGCACGAGCCGCCACGCGCGGTCTGCGCCCGGGTGCTCGTCGTCGGCCGGGCCGTAGCGCGTGCCGCCGGGCACGACGTGCGGCCACGGGTCGCGCCACGTGAGGGGCTCGTCGGGGCCGCCCTCGGCCGCGACGGGCTCGCCGAGGGCGGCCCACTCGTCGGTCACGTCGGCGATCTCGACGCGCATCATGAACTTCATGCGGTCCAGCCAGGCCGCGAGCGCGACCGGGGTCTGCGTGACGAGCCAGGTCGCCTCGCCGTCGTCGACCACCGCGGCGGCGTGCTCGACGTGCCCGTGCGGACTGAGCACGAGCAGCTCGGTCGACGTGCGCGGCGGCAGGTCGGCGAGCTGGGCGGTGGTGATCGAGTGCAGCCAGGTCAGCCGGTCCGGGCCCGCGACCCGCACGACGCCGAGGTGCGACTGGTCGACGACCGCGCCGCCGCGGGCGAGCGCCCGCTGCTCGGCTGTCGGGTCGCCGTAGTGCCACGCGACGCCCGCGTCCGGCCCGGCGCCCTCGACGGCGCCGCGCCGGCCGAGCAGCGGGCTGCGGTGGCGCGCCGGCTCGTAGCCGAGCGGCTCGTCGGTGGGCTCGTCGACGCGGGGGGCGGGGACCTGCGTCATCAGTGCTCGACGTCCTCGACGCGCGCGAGCCGGGCCGAGGCGTAGGACTGCATCGGCTGGCCGAAGGCCGCCAGGTCCTGCGCCCACATGAGCTCGCCGTTGACCAGGCCGTACAGCCGCGTGGCCGCGCTGACCTCGGCGCCCGACGAGGTCCGGGCGATGAGGTCGGAGGCCAGGTCGACCCGGCCGTTGCCGACCGCCCCGACGTACACCGCGACGTGTCCGGACGGGTCCGCGAGCAGGACCTCGACGGGGAACTGCTCGTCGGTCAGCCCCTCGGGGCGCTCGGGCGGGACGCGCCAGTAGCCGGACTCCGTCGACCAGACGGGGCCGTCGTGCAGCGGCGGGTCGGCGGGCTCGTCGGCAGCCGCGGCCTCGTCGAGCGCCGACGCGTCGTCGGGTGCGACGACCAGCCGGATGGTCGAGGTGTAGGACAGGTACGGCCCGCCGTCGTGGTCGAAGACGACGTCCTGGACGAACGCGGTCTCCTCGACCCCGGGGTAGCCGACGACTCCCTCACCCGACCACCGCCCGACGAGCCAGGCGAGCGGGTAGACCTCCGGGGCGAGCCCTTCGGGCAGGACGAACGCCATGAGTGTTGCCTTCCGATCCGGGTCCTGCGGTGCCCGCGGCGACGGGGCCGACGAGGCGAGGCGGACCTTGAGCGTGTCGTCTGTGGGTCAGCGCTGCGACTTGAACAAGCGGAGCACCACGAGCCCCGCCGTCCAGGCGATCGCGAGCGTCGTGAGGACGAGCAGACCGATGAAGAACCCCTCGAGCGCTGTCATGCGCCGATCCTAACGATCCCGGGGCGCTTCGCCGGTCCCGACGGCGACGAGACGCGTCACACCGTCCCGGCCGGTTCCCCGGCCCGGTCGCCGTCAGCCGACGAGCACGCGCCCGACGACGTACACGAGGATCCCCGTCACGGTCACGGGAAGCACGATCGCCGCGACCGAGGGGAGCTTGCGCGCGAGCGACTCGAGCGCGTCGAACAGCACGTGCAGCGACGAGATCAGCACCCCGACGGCAGCGCCCAGGACGAGCCCGGCGAGGACGTCGATGTCCGGCAGCAGCAGCGTGGCCAGCACGCCCGCGAGCGTCGAGGCCGCGGTGGTCACCAGCGCGCCGCGCCACGACGACAGGGGCAGGGCGACGACAGCCGCACCGACCGCGAGCGCGAGCGCCCCCACGACGACGATGGGCTCGCCGCCGGGCGTCCGGCCGATCGCGACCCAGCCCGCGACCGCGACCGCGAGCAGCGTCCCGGTGACCGTGCCGGCCACGGACTCGACCATCCGCTCGCGGCCGTCGCGCCGCAGCAGCTCGTTGAGGAACGCGAGCAGGATCGACGTGGCGAACACGACCGGCAGGTACCGCAGGTACGGCTGGTCCTGGACGTAGTGCACGGCGAGCACGCCGCCGACCCCGCCGATCGCGATGACGGCGCTCGAGCCGGGCTTGAACGGCAGGCTCGCGAGCGAGGGCCAGCCGACCGCGAACGCGAGCGCGAGGAGCGCGGCGAGCACCGTGACGGGCAGGCCGCCGACGTAGCCGGCGACGGCGACGAGCGCGGCGAGGGCAGCGGTGACGACCGCTCGGGTGGCGAGCAGCACGGGGACTACCGCCCGGCCTCGGCCACCGCGAGGGCGCGACGCGCCGGCGCGGGGGCGGGCACGACGCGGGGCGTCGCGGTCAGGACCTGGGGGAGCACGGCCGACAGTCTCGCAGATCATGCGCGCCGGGCTCGTGACCCGCGCGGGAGGTCGGCCGCGCGACGCGCCCCGATCACCCACCTGACGTGCGCGTGGGCACGCCTGCGGACACTGCCACGACCAGGCCGGGGCACGCGGTAGCGTGTCCCCACTCGCCGCAGGGAGGTTCCACGGTGGCAGACCTTCTGCTCCTGACCCCGGCGTCCGGTGGATCGGCACAGGTGCTGCCGGCGCTCGGGCTGCTGTCCCACCGCGTGCGCGTGCTGCCCGTCGAGCCGTCCGCGCTCGTCGACGCCCCGGACGCGGACATCGTCGTGCTCGACGCGCGCCGCGACCTGGTCACCGCGCGCACCACGTGCCGCCTGCTGCGCGCCACGGGTCTGGCGGTCCCGCTGGTCCTGGTGCTCACCGAGGGCGGGCTGACCGTGGTGACGGCCGAGTGGGGCGCCGACGACATCGTGCTCGACTCCGCGGGCCCGGCCGAGGTCGAGACCCGGTTCCGGCTCGTCATGGAGCGCGCCGCGGTCGCGGGGTACGACGACGCGCCGCAGGAGATCTCGTCGGGCGAGCTCACGATCGACGCGGGCGGCTACACCGCACGTCTGCGCGGTCGCCCGCTCGACCTCACCTACAAGGAGTTCGAGCTCCTCAAGTACCTCGTGCAGCACCCGGGCCGCGTGTTCACCCGCGCCCAGCTCCTGCAGGAGGTCTGGGGCTACGACTACTACGGGGGCACGCGCACCGTCGACGTGCACGTGCGGCGCCTGCGGGCCAAGCTCGGCCCCGAGCACGAGCAGCTCATCGGGACGGTCCGCAACGTCGGCTACCGCTTCGACCCGCCCAAGGACCGGCGCCCGGCGGGGGACCGCGACAGTGTCACCGAACCCGCGGTCTGACCACGGGCAGCAGCACGACGAGCCGGCCACGTCCGGAGGCCGGACCGCGCTGTTCTCGCGGCTGACGCCCGGCAGCGAGCGCAACCTCGCCGACACCCTGCGCGGCGAGCGCGCCGGTGGCGTGCTGCTGCTCGTCGGCGCCGTCGTCGCGCTCGTCTGGGCCAACGCGTGGCCCGCGGCCTACGACGCGGTGTCGCAGACCGTGGTCGGTCCGAGCGCGCTGCACCTGGACCTCACGCTCGCGCAGTGGGCGACCGACGGCCTGCTCACGGTGTTCTTCTTCGTGGTCGGCCTCGAGCTCGCACGTGAGCTGACCGTCGGGGAGCTGCGGCACCCGGCGACGGCGGCGGTCCCGATCGTCGCGGCCGTCGGCGGCATGATCGTGCCCGCGGCGCTCTACCTCTCCGTCAACGCGGGACGCGCGGGCGGCGCGACCGAGGGGTGGGCGGTGCCCACCGCGACCGACATCGCGTTCGCGGTCGCGGTCCTCGCGCTCGTCGGACGCGGCCTGCCCCCCGCGCTGCGGGCCTTCCTGCTCACGCTCGCGGTGGTCGACGACCTGCTCGCGATCCTGGTGATCGGCACGGTCTACACGGAGTCGCTCGACCTGGTCGCGCTGCTCGGCGCGCTCGCGTGCGTCGGGGTGTTCGCGTGGCTCGTCCGGCGGCACCGGGTCAACGGGTGGCTGCTCGTGCCGCTCGGGGTCGCCACGTGGGCGGCGCTGCACGCGTCGGGCGTGCACGCGACGCTCGCGGGCGTGGCCCTCGGGCTCGTCGTGCCCGCGAGCCCGGCCGCGACCGCGCGGGCGCACGGGCTCGCGGCGCTGCCCGAGCAGTCGCTCGCCGAGCGCTGGGAGCACCGGTGGCGGCCGCTGTCGGCCGGGTTCGCGGTGCCCGTGTTCGCGCTGTTCGCGGCAGGCGTCGCGGTCTCGGCGGACGTGCTGGCCGACGCCGTGAGCGACCCCGTCGCGCAGGGCGTGGCCCTCGGGCTCGTCGTCGGCAAGCCGCTCGGGATCGTCGCCGCGACGTGGGCCGTCGCGACGTTCACGCGCGCACGGCTCGCACCGGGCCTCGGCTGGGGCGACGTGCTCGGCGTGGGTCTCGTCGGCGGGATCGGGTTCACCGTGTCGCTGCTGGTCGCCGAGCTCGCGTTCGGCCCGGGGTCGCCGCACGACGAGCACGCCGTCCTCGCCGTGCTCGTCGCGTCCCTCCTCGCGGCCGTCACCGGCGGTACGGTGCTCGCAGCGCGCGGTCGACGCCGGCTGCGCACCGATCCGGCCGGGACGGCGTCCGACCCGGTCCCTGACGAGCCCGACGGGCACCGCCAGCCGCACCCGTCACCGCCGAACGGATAGGTTCACGACGATGACTGCCGTCGACTCCGCCACGCTCCTGCTCGACGGGCCGTGGCAGCACCGGTTCGTCGCCGCCAACGGCGCACGGTTCCACGTGGCGGTCGCCGGTCCTGACGACCGCGACGTCCCCCTCGTCGTCCTGCTGCACCCCGTGCCCCAGTTCTGGTGGGCCTGGCGGCACCAGCTCACCGCGCTCGCCGCGGCCGGCTACCGCGTGGCCGCGCTCGACGTGCGCGGCACGGGTGGCTCGGACAAGCCCCCGCAGGGGTACGACGTGCCGACGCTCACGGCCGACGTCGCCGGTGTCATCCGCTCGCTCGGGGCGAGCTCGGCGGTCGTCGTCGGGTGCGGGACCGGCGGCACGATCGCGTGGGCGATGCCCGCGCTGCAGCGGGTCGCGACGACCGCGGTGGCCGTGCTGTCCTCGCCCCACCCGCTCGACGCGATGCGCCGGCCGCTGGGGTCGTTCCGGCCCGCGGCCGTGCGCCGCCTCGGGTTCGTCCAGCTGCCGTCGTTGCCCGAGCGGGCGCTCGCGCACGGTGACCTCGCGCACCGCCTGCTCGCCGAGTGGGGCGGCGGCCCCTGGCTCGACCGGGACACCGAGCGCACGTACCTCGAGGCGTTGCGCGTCCCGTTCGCCGCGCACTCCCAGCTCGAGCAGCTGCGCTGGCTGGGCCGGTCCGGTCCGCGGCCCGACGGTCGGCGCTTCCTGGCCGCGCTGCGCACCGCCCGCCCCCTGCCCGTGCTGCACCTGCACGGCGGCCGCGACGGGCTCGTGCCGCCCCACGCCGTCGCGCTCGGGCGCGAGGCCGCGGCGCTCGTCGGCCCGGACTACACCTACGAACTCGTCGCGGACGCGGGGCACTTCCTGCCCGAGCAGGCCACCGCGCACGTCAACCGGACCCTGCTCACCTGGCTCGCGCGGGTCGCGCCGCTCTAGCCGGCCCTGCCGCTCTGGCCCGTCGTGGCCGGCTCAGCCCTTGAGCAGCGCCGCCGCGCGAGCCGGGTCGGTCTCCCCCGTGCCGTACGACGGGCACAGGGCGGCGACCGGGCACGCACCGCACGCCGGGCGACGCGCGTGGCAGGTCCGGCGGCCGTGGAAGATCAGCCGATGGCAGGCCATGGTCCAGTCCTTGCGCGGCAGCAGCGTGCCGAGCTCGCGCTCGACGACGAGCGGGTCCTCGCTGGTCGTGTAGCCGAGCCGCCGCGACAGGCGCAGGACGTGGGTGTCGGTCGTGATGCCCGGCACTCCGAACGCGTTGCCGAGCACGACGTTCGCGGTCTTGCGGCCCACGCCCGGCAACGACACGAGGTCCTCGAGCCGGCCGGGCACCTGCCCGTCGAACCGCTCGAGCAGCGCCTGCGACAGGCCCGTGACGGCACGAGCCTTGGCCCGGAAGAAGCCCAGCGGCTGCAGGATCGCCTCGAGCTCGTCGGGCGCGGCGGCCGCGAGCTCGGCCGGGCCGGGGTAGCGCGCGAACAGCTCAGGCGTCGTCGCGTTGACCCGCACGTCCGTCGTCTGGGCCGACAGCACGGTCGCCACCAGGAGCGTGAAGGGGTCCGTGAAGTCGAGCTCGCAGCGCGCGTCCGGGTACCGCTGCGCGAGCAGCCGGTCGACTCGTCGTGCGCGGCGCGTGCGCGCCAGAGGGCTCTCCACCTGGTCCGACGTCCGCCTCGTCACCCGGGCAGCGTACGACTCCCCTCCGACACGACCGTGACCGCCGCGTGACCGCGCCGCGACACCTTCGTGACACGCCGACGATCGGGTGGCCGTCCCGTCGTGTCATTGCTCCCAGGGAGTGATCTGCGCGACACGACGGGACGGAACACTCAAGAAGGACGTCCCATGAGCCGTAGGTGACTAGGTGCAGCGGGACGGAGAACAGCCACGATGACTCCTGGCGGCGACCACAAGGTGCGCAGTCTCCGACTCGACCGCCGAGCACTGCGGGCCGAGAAGGCCCGCGTGGGCTGGTGGCGGCGACTCGTGCGCGCACGCATCGACCTCGCGGTGGCCGGCGCGGCGCGCCCCGACCCGCTCGGTGAGGACGTCGCGTTCCAGCTGCCCCTCGACGTCTCGCTCGCGGTGCCGCAGATGGGCGAGCTCGTGCGCCTCCTGCCCGACCCGGCCCCGGCCGACGTCGCCGAGCTGGACCGCCTGCGCGCGCTGGACGACCGGCTCGCGTCCTACGAGCGGGGCGTCACCGACGCGCTCGCCCGCGCCACGGACAGCCTGATCTCCCGCCTCGCGGACGACCCGACGAGCGGCGGCGACCTCCTCGCAGGTCCGCCGACGCGGCGGTGACCGCGCGCTCCGAGGAGACACCCGCGCGCGATGCGGCAGACTGTGGCGTGGATCTCGCCGCCCGGGCCCCGGTGCGGCGGGTGCGGTCCAGCGGTTCAGAGTGAGAAGGAGCGACCGTGGCTGAGGACGTCGTGCTGTCGGCACCGTTGTTCGTGGGTCTCGACGAGGAGTCGGCGCTCGCGCTCGTCGCGAACATGACCCCGATCGAGGCGGTACGCGGCGACGTGCTGTTCCATGAGGGCGAGCCGGGCGACCGGCTCTACATCGTGCGCGACGGCAAGATCAAGCTCGGCCGGCGCTCGAGCGACGGTCGCGAGAACCTGCTCGCGGTGCTCGGTCCGGGCGAGATGTTCGGCGAGCTCTCGATGTTCGACCCGGGCCCGCGCACGGCGACCGCGACGGTCGTCGCCGACGCGGCGCTGCTCGAGCTCGACCACGACGAGCTGGTCCGCTGGCTCGCGGACAAGCCCGGCGTCGCCCGGCACCTCCTGCAGGCCCTGGCCCGCCGCCTGCGCCGCACCAACGAGGCGCTCGCCGACCTCGTCTTCTCCGACGTCCCCGGCCGTGTCGCCAAAGCTCTGCTCGACCTCTCGACGCGGTTCGGCGAGCAGGTCGACGAGGGCGTGCGCGTGGCTCACGACCTCACGCAGGAGGAGCTCGCGCAGCTCGTCGGCGCGTCACGCGAGACCGTCAACAAGGCGCTCGCCGACTTCGCCGCACGCGGCTGGGTGCGGCGTGAGGGCCGTGCCGTCGTGCTGCTCGACGTCGACCGCCTGGAGCGCCGCGCGCGCTGACCACCTGACGACGCAGAACGGCCCGGACGAGAGCCCGTCCGGGCCGTTCTGCGTTCGCAGGCCCTGCAGGGACGGGGTGTCAGTCCCGCGCGGGTCGGTCCGCGGGGGTCAGTCCGCGAGCTCGACGACGATCTCGACCTCGACGGGCGAGTCGAGCGGCAGCACCGCGACACCGACCGCGGACCGGGCGTGCACGCCCGCCTCGCCCAGCACGTCGTGCAGCAGCAGGCTCGCGCCGTTGATCACCGTGGGCTGGGCCGTGAAGGACGGGTCGCTCGCGACGAAGCCGACCACCTTGACCACGCGCGCGATCCGGTCGAGCGCGTCCGCGCCGGCCGGGCCGCCCTCGCGCTCGACGAGCGCGGCGACGGCCGCCAGCGCGTTCAGCGCCGCCGTGCGCGCAAGCGCCGCGCCCTCGTCGGCCGACACGTCCGCCCCCACCTTGCCGGTGGCGACGAGAGCGCCGTCGACGAACGGGAGCTGGCCCGAGGTGTGCACGTGACGTCCGGTGCGCACCGCGGGCACGTACGCCGCGACGGGCGCCGCGACCGAGGGGAGCGTCAGCCCGAGCTCGGCGAGCCGCTGTGCGGCTCCCATCAGGACTCCAGCGGCCGCTTGAGGTACGCCACCAGGCCGTCGCCGGGGCCCGGGACCACCTGCACGAGCTCCCAGCCGTCGGAGCCCCACTGGTCCAGGATCGCCTTGGTCATGTGGATGATGAGGGGGACGGTCGCGTACTCCCACTTGGTCGCCATGGCCACACCCTAGCCAGCCGACGAGCGCGCGGTCAGCCCACGTTCACCGGACCGCGTCCTCGCCGCCCGGGTCCGCGGTGGGTCCGCAGTCGGCGCATGTCAGCCGCGCCGGTCAGCTCGGGACGAGCTCGCCCGTGGGCACGAGCTCCGACCACCACGAGCGCACCTCCGGCCGCCGCCGCAGCAGCGCACGCCGCTCGCGCTCGGTCATGCCGCCCCACACCCCGAAGTCCATCCGGTTGTCGAGCGCGTCCGCGAGGCACTCGAGCCGCACCGGGCACTGCTGGCACACCGAGCGCGCGTCCCGCTGGGCGGAGCCCTCGACGAACAGCGCGTCGGGCGAGACGCTCCCAGAGCCACATGCCGCAGACGCGGTCCAGTGGCCGTCCTTGGTCGCTGTCACCCGCGCTCCCCCTGTTGCGTCGTCGCCGTTGGTTCGCCACGACCTTGCGCAATAGCACGCAAGCGTGGTTGTTTGCCCGAAAACTAGCGTGCGACCAGGTCTGTTGACGAGACTCCGTTCGGGTCATCCCGAGGTGTGGACGCGCTCCCGCAATCGGGTGATCGTGCTGCGCAGCCCTCCGGAGCGGTCCCGCATCACGTCGTCCAGGACGTTCGTCCTGGTTGTGCAGGTCCGGTGCAGGCTGCCGAACCTCGCCCCGGGACGGCGGTGGGGCACAGGAGTGCCGACTACCCTGGCGGGCATGCCGAAGACTGCCCGCGGACGAGGTCGACAGGTCAACGCCTTCCAGGCGCTGGCCCTCCTGCTGTCCTTCGTGCTCGTCGCGGGGCTCGGTGGAGTGCTCGCCGCAGGTCTCGCACTGCCCGGCGTCGCGATCGCGAACGGCATCACCGAGATGTCGCAGACCGCGTTCGACGACCTGCCGACCGAGCTCGACGAGGGCGCCCTGCCGGAGAAGTCGCGCATCCTCGCCTCGGACGGCACCCTGCTCGCCACGTTCTTCAACCAGGACCGTGTCGTGGTCCCGCTCGACGAGGTCGCGGAGATCATGCAGCAGGCGGTCATCGCGACCGAGGACCGCCGGTTCTACGAGCACGCGGGCGTCGACGTCATGGGCATGGTGCGCGCCGCGGCGCGCAACGCGATGGACGACGACTCGCAGGAGGGCGCGTCGACCCTCACGCAGCAGTACGTCAAGAACGTGCTGATCGAGGGGGCCGACTCCGCCGAGACCGACGCCGAGAAGCAGGCCGCGATCAACGAGGCGCGCGCGAGCAAGGGCACGGCCGGCATCGCGCGCAAGCTCCGCGAGGCCAAGCTGGCGATCACGCTCGAGAAGCGGATGTCGAAGGACGAGATCCTCGAGAAGTACCTCAACATCGCGCAGTTCGGCTCGTCGGTGTGGGGCGTCGAGTCCGCCTCGCAGCGCTACTTCGGGATGCGCGCGGTCAAGCTCGACTACCTGCGCGCCGCGACCATCGCCGGGATCACCAAGTCGCCGTCGTACTGGGACCCGACCCTGCACCCGGAGCGCGCGGAGAAGCGCCGCAACGTGGTGCTCGGTCTCATGCTGCGCGAGAAGTACATCACTCAGAAGGAGTACGACGAGGGCAAGGCGATCCCGATCGAGGACACCCTCAACGTCCAGACGCCCAAGCTCGGCTGCATGTCCGCCAACGGCTCCGTGGCCGGCGCCGGCTACTTCTGCGACTACGTCACCAAGGTCATCCGCAACGACGAGGCGTTCGGCGACACGCAGAAGAAGCGTCTGCGGCTCCTGTACCGCGGCGGTCTGACGATCTGGACGACGCTCGACAAGACGATGCAGGCGGCCGCCGACAAGGAGGTCAAGGCCGGCATCCCGGTCGACGACCCCTCGGGGATCGGCACCGCGATGGTCGTCGTGGAGCCCGGGACGGGCCAGATCAAGGCGATGGCCCAGAACCGCGTCTACAACAACACGCAGGACCACGGCGACCGCGAGACCGCGGTGAACTTCAACACCGACAACGCGTACGGCAGCGCCTCGGGCTTCCCGCCCGGCTCGACCTTCAAGCCGTTCACGCTGCTGCAGTGGCTCAAGGAGGGCCACGCGCTCGGCGAGACGATCAACGGCACCAAGCTGAAGTACAACCTCTCGGAGTTCAACGCGCCCTGCACGAACCTCACCGGCTCGTGGGAGTTCGGCAACGCCGAGGGCAAGGGCAGCGTGATGACCGTGCTGCAGGCCACGATGAACTCGGTGAACTCGGGCTACGTCGCGATGGCCAGCAAGATCAACATGTGTGACATCTTTACGGGCGCGAGCGACATCGGCGTCCACCTGGCCGGCGGTGCCGCCGGTGACGGCCCGGTCCAGCCGCTGCCCGCCAACGTGCTGGGCTCGCAGTCGATCTCGCCGCTGACGATGGCGAACGCGTTCGCGACGTTCGCCTCGAACGGCAAGTACTGCGCCCCGATCGCGATCCTCAAGGTCACGGACACCGACGGCAAGGAGCTCGAGGTCCCGAGCGCCGGGTGCAGCCAGAAGATCGACGCAGGCGTGGCCAAGACCATGAACTACGCGCTGAGCAACGTCTGGAACGGCACGGCCAAGGGCGTCGCCCGCCCGCCGTTCGCGGCGGCCGGCAAGACCGGCACGACGACCCACAACGAGCACACCTGGTTCGTCGGCTACACGCCGCGGCTCGCGGCCGCCGTGTGGGTCGGGCACACCGACGGCATGAAGACGATGCACGGCCTGAAGATCAACGGCCGGAGCTACAGCGGGTTCGGCGCCGGGCCGTGGGGCTCGTCGATCGCGGCCCCGACCTGGGTGCGGTTCATGAACGACGCGCTCGGCGACGGCAAGAACCCCGGCTTCGACGCACCGCCCAACGACCTCGTCTACGGCAAGAAGATCTCCGTCCCGAGCGTCATCGGCATGAAGGAGAACGAGGCGCGCGGCGTCCTCACCTCGCGGGGCTTCCAGGTCGTCGTGTCCAGGGAGCGCGTGCCGTCCGACCTCGAGGCGGGCCGCGTCGCGCAGCAGGACCCGAGCGGCTGGGCGGTCGCGGGCTCCGTGATCACGCTGCGACTGTCCGACGGGTCGCAGCAGCGCGACCCGTGCCAGGACCACCCCGAGTTCCCGGGCTGCGGCGGCAACGAGAACGGCCCGCCGGACCAGGGCCCGCCCGGGCGTGACCGCGGGCGCGACTCGGCGAACCAGCAGTGACGGGCTCGTCCGCGGCCAGGGCCGCGGGCGGGCTCGCCGCGCTCGCCGTCGGCGGCCTGGCCTGGTCGCTGGTCGAGGCCCGCTGGTACACGCTGCGTGAGGCGACCGTGCCCGTGCTGCCCGCGGGCCAGGAGCCGCTGCGCGTCCTGCACATCTCCGACCTGCACCTCACGCCCTCGCAGGACCGCAAGGTCGCCTGGGTGCGCGAGCTCGCGCAGCTCGACCCGCACCTCGTCGTCGACACCGGTGACAACTGGGCGGACCTCGAGTCGTTCGGCCCGCTCGCGCACGCGCTCGAGCCGCTGCTCGAGCGGCCCGGCGTCTTCGTGATGGGCTCGAACGACTACGTCGCGCCGCAGCCCAAGAACCCCGCGCGCTACCTGCTGAGCGACGCGCGCTCCGCTCCCCCGCAGCCGCCACGCGCGATGCCGTGGCGCGAGCTGGTCCGGCTCATGCGGTCGGCGGGCTGGCTCGACCTCGACAACCGCCGCGGCGTGCTGGACCTCGACGGGCGCCGCGTGTCGTTCGTCGGGACCGACGACGCGCACCTGGACCGCGACCGACTGCCGGCCGCGGGCGGGCCCGACGACGCACGGACGCTCGCGGGCGCGTCCGGCACGCCGACCGTCGACCTGCACGTCGGCGTCACGCACGCGCCCTACCGCCGGGTGCTCGACGGGCTGCTCGCCGACGACGCGGACCTGATCCTCGCCGGCCACACGCACGGCGGCCAGCTCGCGGTGCCCGGCTGGGGCGCGCTCGTGACGAACTGCGACCTCGACCCGCGCCGCGCCAAGGGCCTGCACGGCTGGCCCGGTGCGCGCCCGGACGCGCCCGGCGGCTCGGGGTCCACGTGGCTGCACGTGAGCGCGGGCCTGGGCACGTCCCCGTACGCGCCGGTCCGCTTCGCGTGCCGCCCGGAGGCCACGCTCCTCACGCTCGTCCCCGCCTGACCCGGCCGTGGACCGTGTGCTGCGCGGCACGCGGAACGGATTCGGAGATGCGCGCCTCGTCAGGTAGTCTGAGCAGGCTTTCACGGGGTGTGGCGCAGCTTGGTAGCGCGCTTCGTTCGGGACGAAGAGGTCGTGGGTTCAAATCCCGCCACCCCGACAGACGCAGAGCCCGGGCCGACGACGAGTCGGCCCGGGCTCTCGCGTTCACCCGGCGCGTTCGTCGCCGACGTCCCCACGCGACGTGCCGCGCGTCTACGCTGGCGGGCATGAGCGACGCCGCCGTCCCCACTCCGATGGCACGCGACGCGGCCGGTGGCGCCTGGCACCTCGTGCGGATCGCGGCGGTCGGGGTGTTCCTGCTCGCCGTCGCCGATCTGTTCCGGTGGGGCAACCGCTGGTACGTCTCGACCGCCTTCGCCGACGACCCGGGGTACTCCGCGACGCTCGAGGCCGGCGCGCACCACGCACTCGTGCGCGCGCTCGCGTGCCTGCTCGTCGCGCTGGCTCTCGCGGTCGTCGGCTGGCGCGTGCGCGGCACGGTCGCCCCGCGGTGACGGCGCGCGGCTGAGCCGACGACGAGGGCCCCGGCCGGACGGATCCGGTCGAGGCCCTCGTCGTGCGGCGTCCCCCTGCGACGCCCGGCGTGCGGTCGGGTGCGTCAGCCCTGCGGGGCGAGGTAGGACACCGAGCCGTTCGACGACCGGATGCGCACCTGCACGGGTGCGGCCGGGTCGGTCGGGGCCTCCACGGTCCGGCCGCCGTTCGACGTGTCGATCACGAGCGCGACGGGCTCGCCCGTGCCGTACACGCGCACGTCGCCGTTGCTCGACTCCGCCGTGATGTCGCTGCGGGCGTCGGCGACCTTGACGTCGCCGTTGCTCGACGTCGCCTTCACCTCACCGGCGACGTCCTCGACCTCGACCCGACCGTTGCTCGAGTGCGCCTGCACGGAGGCGGCTCCCCGTACGGTGACCGAGCCGTTGTCGGAGCGCGCCTGCACGGCGCCGACGGCGTCGACGACGCGCACGTCGCCGTTGCTCGACGTCGCGATCACGTCACCGCCGAGCGCGCTGGCCTCGACGCGGCCGTTGCTGGTGCGCAGCTCGACGTCACCCACGACGCCCTGCACCCGGATGTCGCCGTCGGAGGTCCGCACCTGCACGGTCGTGCCGGCCGGGAGCGTCACGTCGAGCGACGTCGAGCAGTTCCAGACCCAGCCCATGACGCAGCCGTAGGAGACGACCGTGCGGTCGTCGGTCACGGTGGTCGAGTACTTCGGGTCGACGAACGCGAAGTGCGCCTTGCGGGCGACGTGGATCTCGTCGGTGCTCGTGCCGGCCGGGGCGGCGGTCACGGTGACGCGGCCGTCGGCGACGAGCTCGACCACGCCGCGCGCGGGGTGCGTCGCCTCGCCGGAGGTCTCCTCGCGGGCGATCATGCTCGCCACGTCGAGCGAGAACCAGATGATCGCCAGGACGCCGAGCGTGCCGCCGATCCAGGCGAGCACCCGGCCCGTGCCGTGCAGCCGCGGGGCGGGCGGCGTGGCCGGGGGCGTGCTCGCGGGGGTGTCCAGGACGGTGGTCATGACTCTCCGTTCGGTCGGTGCTCGAGCCAGCGCAGCACGGCCAGCACGCGACGGTGGTCGTCGGAGTCGGGCGGGAGCCCGAGCTTGGTGAGGATCGACGTGACGTGCTTCTCGACGGCCGGCAGGCCGACGACCAGACGTTCGGCGATCGCGGAGTTGGAGCGGCCCTCGGCCACGAGCGCCATGACCTCCTGCTCGCGGGGCGTGAGGAGCTCGAGACCGGTGCGCGTGGCGCGCGCCATGATCTGCGCGACCACCTCGGGGTCGATCACCGTGCCGCCCGAGGCGACGCGGGAGATCGCGTAGAGGAGCTCGTCGACGTCGGTCACGCGGTCCTTGAGCACGTAGCCCAGGCCGCGCACGTCGCCCGCGAACAGCTCGCGGGCGTACCGCTGCTCGACGTACTGGGAGAGGACGAGCACCGGCAGCCGCGGGTGCAGGCTGCGCAGGTGGATGGCGGCCCGCAGGCCCTCGTCGGTGTGCGAGGGCGGCATCCGGACGTCCGTGACCAGCAGGTCCGGGGTCCAGGCGCCGGGTCCCAGCGCGGCGACGAGCTCGTCGGCCGTGCGGTACCCGGTCACCTCGTGCCCCTCGTCCGTCAGCAGCCTGGTCAGGCCGTCGAGGAGGAGGACCGAGTCCTCGGCGATCACGATGCGCACGGGAGCTCCACGGTGAGGGTCGTGCCGGCCCCGACGGGGCTGGCGAGGTCGAAGGTGCCGTCCAGCGCCGCCACACGGCTGCGTAGCCCGTCGAGGCCGCTGCCGGGTGCCGCCGCCGCGCCGCCACGCCCGTCGTCGTGCACGACGAGCCGCAGCCGGCCGTCGGCGCACGCGACGTCCACGCTCGCGGACGTCGCGGACGCGTGCTTCGCGACGTTGGTCAGCGCCTCGGCGACGACGAAGTACGCCGCGGCCTGCGCGGACGAGCCGCAGGCCCGCAACGTGTCGTCGTCGGGCGTGCGCACCGTCACGGGCACCGTGCTGCGCGACGCGAGCGCGCTCAGAGCGGCGTCGAGGCCACGGTCGGTGAGGACCGCGGGGTGGATGCCGCGGACCAGGTCGCGCAGCTCGGCGAGCGTCTCCTGCACCTCGCGGTGCGCGCGGTCGAGCGCCTCTGCGGCGGCTTGCGGGTCGGTCGCGGTGCGCCGCTTGGCCGCACCGAGCTCCACGCCGAGGGCGACCAGCCGCTGCTGGGCGCCGTCGTGCAGGTCCCGCTCGATGCGCCGGCGCTCGTCGTCGGCGGCACCCACGACGAGGGTGCGCGTCTGCTCGACGTGCGCGGCACGCACCTCGGCGCGCTCCCGCGCCTCGTCGGCCACGGCCACTCGCAGCTCCGCGCGCGGACGACCGAGCATCCCGCGCGCCATGCGCAGCTGCAGCAGCGTCGCACCCTGCGCGGCGAGCGCCGCGAGCCACATCGCGCCCAGGCCCGCCACGACGAGCACGATCCACAGCAGTCCGCGCGACCAGCCGAGGTACTCCTCGAGCACCGGCCCGGTGCCGTAGACGGGCGAGAGGATCGCCGCCAGGCCAGCGCCGCCGAGCGCGACGACGACCGCGAACGCCAGCGGCGCCGTGAGCGACGAGAGCGCTGCGTAGCCCGTCGCGGCCCACGCCCGCCCGTCGCGCAGCGGCGACAGGAACGCCGACCACCAGCCGGGTCCGCCGCGTCGACGGTCCGCCGGCCGCGGGACCTGCACGCCGGTCTGCGCACCGAGGCGGGCGAGCTCCGCGCCGACGAACCAGCGCGCCGCGAGCAGTCCGATCGCGAGCATCGGCAGACCGATCCCGAACACGAGGACCATCGCGGCGCTCGTCGGGACCCAGGTCAGGGCGAGGATCCCGAAGAAGAGCAGCCAGGGCCACGCGACGACGACCTGCGCGAGCGCACGGCCCGTCGCGCCCGACACGGGGGCGAGGGCGAGCTCGCGGCCGCCGAGGAAGGCGGGGGCGACGGACGACATGTCGCTGGTCGTCAGCGGGTACGACTGACCGAGCGAGGGCCGGTCAGCCGGCGGAGCCGCCGGCCGTGGCACCGGTTCGGGTGCGAGCTGTGAGGTCATGGCACGAAGTTAGGCCGTCGCCGCACCCGGCCGACATCCCGCCCACCCCCCAATCCCGGGTAGGGACAACCCCCGTCCACCCCCGACGACCCAGCACCTGCTCAGGCGCGGGCCCGCCAGAACCGGAGCAACCCCTGGTTCGGCGCAGCGCCCGGGACGAGACAGCGCCCGCTCCGGGTCTCGGGTCGGAGAGCCGGAGCGGGCGCTGGGTCGGTGGGGTCAGGCGCGGGTGGCGAGGCGGGTCGCGAGGAGCTCGGCGATCTGGACCGCGTTGAGCGCCGCACCCTTGCGCAGGTTGTCGTTGCTGATGAAGAGCGCGAGCCCGCGACCGTCGGGCGCACCCTCGTCGGCCCGGATGCGACCCACGAACGACGGGTCCGCACCCGCGGCCTTGAGCGGCGTCGGGACGTCCTCGAGCTGGACCCCGGGTGCGTCCGCGAGCAGCTCACGAGCCCGCTCGGGCGACAGCGGCCGCTCGAACTCCACGTTGACCGACAGCGAGTGACCCGTGAACACCGGGACGCGCACGCACGTGCCGGACACGAGCAGCTCGGGGATCGACAGGATCTTGCGCGACTCGTGCCGCAGCTTCTGCTCCTCGTCGGTCTCGTTGAGCCCGTCGTCGACGATCGAGCCCGCGAGCGGGACGACGTCGAACGCGATGGGCGCGACGTACTTCACCGGCGCCGGGAAGGTGACCGCCGAGCCGTCCTGCACGAGCGCGAGCGTGTCCTGCTCGACGGCCGCACGGACCTGCGCGTCGAGCTCCTGCGCACCGGCCAGGCCCGAGCCGGAGACCGCCTGGTAGGTCGAGACGACGAGGCGGCGCAGGCCGGCCTCCGCGTGCAGCGGCCGCAGGACCGGCATCGCGGCCATCGTCGTGCAGTTGGGGTTCGCGACGATGCCCAGGGGGATCTCGTCGAGCGCCTCGGGGTTCACCTCGGAGACGACGAGCGGGACCTGCGGGTCACGGCGCCACGCCGAGGAGTTGTCCACGACGATCGCGCCGGCCGCGGCGAACCGCGGGGCGTGCTCCTTCGAGGTCGAGCCGCCGGCCGAGAACAGCGCGACGTCGATGCCCGACAGGTCGGCCGTCGCGACGTCCTCGACCACGATCTCCTGGTCACGCCACGGCAGCGTGCGCCCGGCGGAGCGGGCGGACGCGAAGTAGCGGATCGACGCGACCGGGAAGTCGCGCTCCTCGAGCAGCCGGCGCATGACCGCCCCGACCTGCCCGGTCGCGCCGACGACGGCGAGGTTCAGCGCGCTCATCGTCCGGTACCCCCGTACACCACGGCCTCGTCCTGGTCGGCGTCGAGCTCGAACGCCGTGTGCACCGCGCGCACCGCGTCGTCCAGGTCGTCGGCCCGCGTGACGACCGACAGGCGGATCTCCGAGGTGGAGATCATCTCGATGTTGATGCCCGCGTCGGCCAGCGCGGCGAACAGCTTCGCGGAGACGCCCGGGTGCGACTTCATGCCCGCGCCGACGAGCGAGAGCTTGCCGATCGAGTCGTCGAACTGCAGCGAGTGGAAGCCGATGTCGGGCTGGCGCTCGGTCAGCGCGGTGAGCGCCGCGGTCCCGTCGAGCGCCGGGAGGGTGAACGAGATGTCCGTCAGGCCCGTCGCGGCGACCGACACGTTCTGCACGATCATGTCGATGTTCACGCCGGCGTCGCCGACGACCTGAAAGATCCGCGCGGCCTTGCCCGGGACGTCCGGCACGCCGACGACGGTGATCTTGGCCTCGGAACGGTCGTGCGCGACGCCCGCGATGATCGGCTGCTCCACGTCGGAATCCTCGTTCTTCTCGTTGGTGACCAGCGTGCCCGTGTGGTTGGTGAACGACGAGCGCACGTGGATGGGGACGGAGTAGCGACGGCCGTACTCGACGCACCGCAGCATGAGCACCTTGGCGCCCGACGCGGCGAGCTCGAGCATCTCGTCGTAGGAGACACGGTCGAGCTTGCGCGCGGTCGACACGATGCGGGGGTCGGCGGTGAACACGCCGTCGACGTCGGTGTAGATCTCGCAGACGTCGGCGCCCAGGCCCGCCGCGAGCGCGACCGCCGTGGTGTCCGAGCCGCCGCGACCCAGCGTCGTCACGTCGTTCGTCGACTCCGTGACGCCCTGGAAGCCCGCGACGATCGCGACCTGACCCTTCTCGACGGTCTCGCGCACGCGCGTCGGCACGACGTCGACGATGCGCGCCTTGCCGTGCACGGCGTCGGTGATGACGCCCGCCTGCTGACCGGTGAAGGACTTCGCCTTCACGCCGAGGTTGTTGATCGCCATCGCCAGCAGCGACATGGAGATGCGCTCACCCGCCGTCAGGAGGATGTCCATCTCCCGCTGGGGAGGAAGGGGCGAGACCTGCTGGGCGAGGTCGAGGAGGTCGTCGGTGGTGTCACCCATGGCCGAGACGACGACGACGACGTCGTCACCCGCGCGCTTCGCCGCGGCGATGCGCTTGGCCACCCTCTTGATGCTCTCGGCGTCCGCTACCGACGAACCGCCGTACTTCTGCACGACAAGTGCCACGTGCCTGCTCCATCTGTCGCCGGTCGCCGTCTGTCTCAACGGCCCGCCGGGTCCTGTGTGGTCGCACGGATGGTAGGCACGTCCGCGCTGCGGACGCCAGCAGTTTCAGCATGCGGTCGCCGCTCCCACGCGCGGAGCGGCGCCGCCGCGCCTCAGGCCGAGCGCGTGCGCAGGCGGACGCCCAGCAGGTACCGCTCGCACCCGAGGCACAGCCCGAACACCGCGTTGAGGAACGCCGCGACCAGCGCGAACGATGCGGCCAGCGGCACCGCCCAGGCCGCACCCAGCAGAGCGCCGACCACGCCGAGCGTCGTCAGGACGAGCCCGACGAGCTGCGCGAACGTCGGCGGGCGCGGGTCCTCGAGCTCGCTCGGCGGGGCGAGCCGCGGACGGACGAGCGTGCGGAACAGCCAGCCCTGCCACGTCGCCGACGGGCCACCGACCGCGCCGAGCGCGAAGCTCGCGGCGATCACGGCCAGCAGGATCGTGGCGGCCGCGGAACCACCCAGCAGCAGCACGACGACGAGCAGCACGCCCGTGATGCCCGCACCCACGCGCGGGCCGCGCGGGTCGATCCCCGCGGGCGCGGTGCGGGCGGGCGCAGTCTGGGCGGGGGTGGTCGGGATCTCGGGGACGGTCATGGGGTTCCTTCTCGGGGGAGATGTGCTGCGGTCGTTCGGGGGTGCAGCAGGGGGCGTGGCGGCCAGTCGCCGTCGGGGAGCGGGTGCGGGTGCGGCTCGTGCGTGAGGCTCGCGCGGGGTTGGCGCAGGGGCTCAGCGAGCCGGCGCGACGTCCGGACAGGACTCGAGCGCGGTGAGCGCCTGGCGGCGGTCCGTGCCGCCGGACATCCGGCCGACGACCGTGCCGTCGGGCGCGAGCACGAGCGTCGTCGGCGTGCGCATGACCGAGAACCGCCGCACGAGGTCGAGGTGCTCCGCCGCGTCCAGCTCGACGTGCAGGACACCGGGGTGCTCGGCCGAGACGGCCGCCAGCACGCGTCGGGTGCTGGCGCAGGCGGAGCAGACCTCGGCGGAGAGCTGGACGAACGTCGCGCGGTCACCGAGTGGCACGCCGAGCACGTCGCTCGTCAGCAACTCGCGGGGCTCCGTCGTCGGCGCACCCGCGTCGCTGCCGGGAGGCGAGGTCGAGTCCGTTGCCGTGGCGGCGCTCGTCGCACGGAACCGCCCGTTGCGCGCCTGCCACCAGCGGCCGAGGGCAGCGGCGACGACGAGGAGCGCGCCCACGAGCACGACCTTCGCCACGACACCCTCCCTCTTCCGGCAGGACACGTTAACCCGAGCGATGTGGTCCGGGTAACCGCCATCTCACATCCTGCACACCCCGACACCCCACCCCGCCGCGACCCAGTGATCGCTCCGGCACCCACCGCCCATACCCGGAGCAGACGCTGGGTCGGCCGCGTCGACGTCCCCGAGGCAGCGGTTACTCCGGGTAGTCGGGAGCAAGGCCGGAGCAGGCGCTGGGTCGGCCGTGTCGACGTCCGCGAGGCAGCAGTTGCTCCGGGTAGTCGGGAGCATGGCCGGAGCGGGCGCTGGGTCGGCCGCGTCGACGTCCCCGAGGCAGCGGCTGCTCCGGGTAGTCGGGAGCACAGCCGGAGCAGACGCTGGGTCGGCGGGTCGTCGTGCGGGTGTGGGTCCTCCTCGGGTGGCAGGCACTCGCCCGGATGTCCACCCGCGGACCGACGCCGCAGGCGGCGCGCACCTCTAGCGTCGTCGCCATGACCGAGACCACACCGGCGCCGGCACCGCCGCCCGCCTCCTCACCGCCGCCACCGCCGGGGATCGTCGTGCGGGACCTTCGGCGCTCGTTCGGGTCGGTGCAGGCGCTCGACGGCGCGACCCTGTCCGCCCGCGCGGGTGCCGTCACCGCGCTCGTCGGACCCAACGGCTCCGGCAAGACCACGCTCCTGCTGGTGCTCGCCGGTCTGCTGGTCCCCGACTCCGGCGAGGTCCGCGTCGGCGGGTTCGACCCCGTGACGCAGGGGCCGTCCGCGCGCGCCCGCACCGGCTGGATGCCCGACGCGTTCGGCACGTGGGACTCACTGACCGCCCGCGAGGTGCTCCAGACGTTCGCCGCCGCGTACCGGATCGACGCGGCCCGGGCGCGCAGCCGGGTGACCGAGCTCCTCGCGACCGTGCACCTGACCGAGTACGCAGACCGCCCGGCCTCCGTGCTCTCGCGCGGGCAGAAGCAGCGCCTGGGCCTGGCCCGCGCTCTGGTCCACGACCCGCAGGTGCTCCTGCTCGACGAGCCCGCGTCGGGGCTGGACCCGCGCTCCCGCGTGGACCTGCGGATCCTGCTGCGGCGCCTCGCCGACGAGGGCCGCACGGTGCTCGTCTCGAGCCACATCCTGTCCGAGCTCGAGGAGATGGCCGACGACGTCGTGTTCGTCTCGCGCGGGCGCACGGCCGGGACGAGCGAGATCGGCGGCGCGGCGCTCGCGGCGACCGACCGCTCGACCTGGCACGTGCGGGCGATGTCGTACTCGGCGCTCACGTCCTGGCTCACGTCCGTGGGTGCGACCTGGCAGGCCGACGACGAGCAGGACCTGCACGCCCCGCCCCGCGAGCAGCCGGGCGGCGTGCTGCTGACGATCGACGGCGACGAGGGCGCCGCGCGCCTCGTGCGCGAGGCGGTGGCCGCGGGCGTCCCGCTGGTCTCGCTCGCCCCCGCATCGGGTGCGCTGGAGCGCGCCTACCTGGCACTCGAGGAGGAGCGGCGATGACGCAGACGATCGAGGTCCCCGCCCCCGAGGGCGCGAGCACGACCCCAGCGCCGAAGGTCCGGGGCCGGTGGGCCCTGAGCTGGCACGGCGTGCGCACGGTCGCGGCGCTCGAGCTGCGGCAGCGCGTGCGCTCGACGCGCTGGATCATCGCGCTCGTCGTCTGGACCGTGGTGGTCGGTGCGATCACCTTGCTGATGTTCGGCGCGCTCGACGCCCTGTTCGGCGGCATCGACGACGTCGAGTCCGACAACTCGGGCCGCGGACCGTTGCTGTTCGCCGCCGTGACGTTCCTGGTGCTCGGGCTCGGCCTGCTCGTCACGCCGACGCTCAGCTCGACGTCCGTCAACGGTGACCGCAACGCCGGCACGCTCGCGACGTTGCAGGTCACGCTCCTGTCACCGGCCGAGATCGCGCTCGGCAAGCTGCTCGCCGCCTGGGCCGCCTCGTGCGCGTTCCTCGTCCTGAGCGTGCCGTTCCTGGCGATGGCGACGGCCGCAGGCCCGACTCCGTGGTGGTCGCTCCTTCGGGTCGTGCTGCTCATCGCGGTGCTGCTGGTCGCGGTGTGCGCGATCGGGCTGGGGATGTCGGCGCTCGTGTCCCGGACCGCCGGCTCGACCGTGCTCACGTTCATCGTCGTCGCGGCCGTCACGTTCATCGCGCCGCTGATGTTCGGCCTCACGTACTCGGCGGTGTCGTCCCACGAGACCGTGCGCGTCTACGGGATGCCGTCGTCGTGGAACGGGGACACCGCCGTCCAGTGCGTCTGGACCGAGGAGGAGCGCCCGATCGCCCACACCGAGCTCACGTGGGGGCTGCTCGCGGTCAACCCGTTCGTCATCGTGGCCGACGGCGCAGGCACGGGCGACGTCGACTCCTCGAGCAGCGACGCGCTGGGCGGGCTCCGGGACGTCGTGCGTCAGGTGCGCGCGGGCGCGAACGGCCAGGTCGACGAGTGCTGGGTCGACGACGACGAGTTCGAGGCGGCACGCAGCGACGACCCGGTGTGGCCGTGGGGGCTGGGGCTCAACGTCCTGCTCGGCGCCGCGGGGTACGTCGTCGCGGTCCGGCGGCTGTCAGTCCCGCAGCGCACCCTGCCGCGGGGCACGCGCGTCGCCTGACCTCGTGCGCTGAGCCCGGCCCGCGTCCGTGCGGGCCGGGCTCAGTCGTCTCACGGCTGCAGTGCGTCGTACTCCGCCTCGGTCGCGACGTCGTCGGCGACGTCCAGGCGCAGGTGCGCGAGGATCACCTGGATCGTGCGCAGCGTGCTCGACGCGCGCTCGCCCCAGTCGGACAGGTACGAGAACTGCCACCACCACAGCGCCTCGAGCACGCCGCCGCGCTCGTGGTGCCGCAGCCCCTGCGCGAGCGCCCCCGCGATCGCGACCAGGTCACCCGACACCGTCGCCGAGCCGACCTCCGCACCGAGCAGCGGGTCGATGACCTCGGCGTACTCGTCGATCCCCTCGAACGCGTTCGCGAGCCCCGCCCGCAGCGGCTCGACGTCCGGGTCCGGGCCGACGTCCGGCTCGAAGCGCTCGGCGGGCACCACGTCCGTCGTCGCGCCCAGTCGCGCGCCCTCCGCGAGCAGGTCCGAGACCGCGAGAAGCAGCAACGGGAGCGCGGCCTCCGGGTTCGCCCCCGCGGCCACCTCCGTCACGGTGGTCAGGTACGCGCGCGACTGTTCCGCCATGGAGTCGGCGATCGAGCGCAGGTCGTCGTCGGGCGGGCGGGCTGCCGGGTTGCGTGCCATGCGCCCATCGTCCGCGACCACGGTGCTCATGTCATCCGCGACCGGCCGGTGGGCCGCGATTGTCCAGGTCGCGGGCCCGGGCGGTCGGGCGAGACCAGGATCAGGCGGACAGCCGACGGCGGCCCTCGAACGCGCGACCGAGCGTGACCTCGTCGGCGTACTCCAGGTCCCCGCCCACCGGCAGGCCCGAGGCCAGGCGGCTCACCGTCAGCCCCATGGGCAGCAGGAGCCGCGCCAGGTACGTCGCGGTCGCCTCACCCTCGACGTTCGGGTCGGTCGCGAGGATGACCTCGGTGACCGTGCCGTCGGCGAGGCGACGCATGAGCTGGGCGATGCGCAGGTCGTCCGGTCCGACGCCTGCGATCGGGTTGATCGCGCCGCCGAGCACGTGGTACTTCCCGCGGAACTCGCGCGTGCGCTCGATCGCGACGACGTCCTTGGCCTCCTCGACCACGCAGATCGTGGTGGGCAGCCGGCGCGGGTCACGGCAGATCCGGCACTCCTCCTCCTGCGCCACGTTGCCGCACGTGTCGCAGAACCGGACGCGGAGCTTGACCTCCGTCAGCGCGTCCGCGAGCCGGCGCACGTCGGCCGGGTCCGCCGAGAGCAGGTGGAACGCGATGCGCTGGGCGCTCTTGGGACCGACTCCGGGCAGTCGCCCGAGCTCGTCGATCAGGTCCTGGACCGCGCCTTCATACACCCCGCCAGCCTACGTGCTGCGACCCCCACACCCCACGTGCCGCGCGGAGCCCCCATGGGTATCCACCGCGCCTCGCCACCGGACACGCTGAGGGTCAGGACCGGCCGTCGTCGATCTGCTCGTCGATCACCGTGCCGCCGAGGATCTGTGCGACGAGCGGTGCGCCGACGAGCCCCGAGGACGCGACGTCCGGGTCGTCGGGCGACAGGTCGTCGTACGGGTCGTGCTCGGGGGGCGGGGCTGCTGCGCGGGGGCCGGGGGCCGGGCGCTGCGGAGCGGCCGCGGCGAGCCGCTGGGCGCGCGCCACCGCGGACTCGGCACCTGCACCGGTTCCGGTGCGCGCTGCCTGGCTCGCGCGGGCCTGCGCCGCTGCGAGCGCGGTGGACGCCGCGCTCGGCGCCGCGACCCGGTCCGGGGTCGACTGCGCGGCGACCGGAGAGGCGCCCCGGGTGGGCGCCGGACGCGCCGGCAGGTCCCAGGACGCGGCAGCGTCGGCCGCCGAGATCACGCCCGGGACCGCTGGCGCCTCCTCGACAGCGGGAGTCTCCGACGAGCTCGCCCCGGCCGGCACGCGGCGGGCGGGGTCGGGCGACGGCGTCGGTGTCGGTGTCGGTCGATCAGACTCCGCGGCTGACCGGCTCGGCGACGACGAGGGAGCAGACGGACCGGACGTCGCAGAGGCGGCGTCAGGCGGGGCGGTCGCCCACGGATCCTCGGGCTCGTCGGGCGGCTCCCAGCCGTGGTGCTCGTCCTGGGCGTCGTGGCGCTCCGGGGCAGCGTCGAACGACTGGCCGGGTCCGGTCTGGTCGTTCGCAGTGCTCGGTGCCCGGTGGGGCTCCGCATCGTCAGCACCCTGCTCGTCGTTCGATGCTCGACTCTCGACTTCGCCCGGACGTGCCTGCGGAGCGCGGCCGGTGCTCGACCCGCCGGACTGCCGCCCCGACGGACGCTGCGACGAGGCAGCACCGCGCCCGCTCGGCGCCGACCCTGCGCGCACGTCTCCGGCGCTCGCCTCGACGCGCACGTCGAAGCCCAGCGTCTCGTGCACGGCACGCGCCACGACCTCGGCGTGCGGCCCGTTGCGGAACGTGTTCGCGAGCTCGGGCGTCGTGAACGCCAGGCGGAGCGTGGTCGCGTCGAGCTCGGCGACCTGCGCGTTGTTGGGGTCGACGAGCGCGCCCGTGACGCGGCGCAGCGACTTGACCGTCTCGAGCACCTCGGGCCAGCGGCGACGCAGCACCTCGGTCTCGCCGCTCACGGCCGACGGCACGGGCTCGAACGGCACGTCCGCGACCGACCCGGCATCGGCCTCGTCATCCGCGTCGCCGGACGCCACCGCCCCATCCGGCTCAGGCTCCGCACCCGCGACGTCGACGGCAGCAGGTTCATCGTCGCCAGCAGCCTCGCCACCCGCACGCTCGGCGGCAGCGGGCTGAGCAGAAGCGGGTGCGGCGGGCGCACTCTCGGCCGGTGTGTCGGTGGGCTCGGGCTCGTCCGTCACGCGCTCGTCGGAGGGGTGCTCGAACGGCGCCGGCTCCGCGAGCGGCTCGTCCGGGACGGCGCCGGAAGGGGCGGGCGACCCGGTGCCAGCACCAGGGGCACCAGCGCGATCGTCGGCGACCACGGGCGCAGTTGCCGGGGCGGACACCGCCGCGGAGCTGGGTGCAGCATCGGACGCGGGCACCGGGGCCGGCGGGGCGGTGGGACGGGCGTCGTCCGGGCGCGCGCCCGATCGGCTCGCGGCGAGCGCTGCCCGCACCGCATCAGCCGGCCGAGCGCCGGGCGCGAGCCGAGGCGCGGGAGCGGCCGGAGCGTCGTCCTCGTCGCGAGCAGCGGGCCGCGGGGACTCGCCACGGGGAGCAGGCTGCGACGGGCCGGGGTGGGCGGCGGCGGGCAGTCCGCGCTCGAGCCGGTCGAGGCGCGCAGCCAGCCCGGTGCGCTCGTCGTCTGCGGCGGGCAGCAGGAGGCGGGCCATGAGGAGCTCGAGGTGCAGGCGCGGCGACGTGGCGCCGGTCATCTCGGTCAGCGCGGCGTTCGCCAGGTCCGCGGACCGCGACAGCTCCGCGGATCCGAGCCGTGCGGACTGCACGCGCATGGTGGCGAGCTGGTCCTCGGGCAGGCCGCGCAGCGCGGCGCCCGCCGCGTCGCCCGCGGCGTCGATGACGATGAGGTCGCGCAGGCGCTCGAGCAGGTCCTCGACGAAGCGGCGCGGCTCGTGCCCGGTCGAGATCACACGCTCGACGACGCGGAACGCGGCACCTCCGTCGCCCGCGGCGATCGCGTCGACCAGGTCGTCGAGCAGCGAGGCCTGCGTGTAGCCGAGCAGCGCGGCCGCACCGCCGTACTCGATCCCGGACGCGTCGGAGCCCGCGATCAGCTGGTCGAGGACCGACAGCGTGTCGCGCACCGACCCGCCACCCGCGCGCACGACGAGCGGCAGCACGCCGCCGCCGACCGGCACGCGCTCGGCCTCGCAGAGCTGCTCGAGGTAGGGCAGCAGCACGTCCGGCGGCACCAGGCGGAACGGGTAGTGGTGCGTGCGCGAGCGGATGGTGCCGATGACCTTGTCCGGCTCGGTCGTCGCGAACACGAACTTCACGTGCGGCGGCGGCTCCTCGACGATCTTCAGCAGGGCGTTGAAGCCCTGGTTCGAGACCATGTGCGCCTCGTCGAGGATGAAGATCTTGAACCGGTCGCGCGCCGGCGCGAACGTGGCGCGCTCGCGCAGCTCACGCGCGTCGTCGACACCACCGTGGCTCGCCGCGTCGATCTCGACGACGTCCAGGCTCCCCGGCCCGCCGCGCGCGAGCTCCACGCAGGACGCGCACGTCCCGCACGGGGTGTCCGTGGGGCTGGCCTCGGTGTTCTGCGCGCAGTTGAGGATGCGCGCGAGGATGCGCGCGCTCGTCGTCTTGCCGCACCCGCGGGGTCCCGAGAAGAGGTAGGCGTGATTGACCTGGCCCGTCCGCAGCGCCTGCCGAAGCGGCGCGGTGACGTGGTCCTGACCGATCACCTCGGCGAACGTCTCCGGCCGGTAGCGGCGGTACAGCGCAGTCGTCACCCCCCGAACCCTAGACGCCCTCACTGACAGCCGTGGCCGCTCGTGCACACCCGGACGTCGGCGGGCGGGACCGCGCGACGGTCGCGGCGGTCAGGCGACGGCCACCCACGCGGCGAGCAGCACCACGAGCCCCGACCCGATCGGCGCGGACCACTCCTGCCACCGCGCGCCGAGCCGTCCCCCGGCCCACGCGCCCGCGAGCCCGAGCACGCACTGCCACGCGAGCGAGGCCGCACCGGCGCCGATCGCGAACGCCACGAGCGTCCCCGGCCCCGCGACCAGCCGCCCCGCGAGGCCCACGGCCACGGTCGCGAAGATCAGCGCGGTCGCCGGGTTGAGCAGCGTGATCACGACGAACCTGCCCCACACCCGCGCCGCGCGCACCGAGGTGCCCGCGGGCTCGTCGGGACCCGCCGCGAGCGCGTCCAGCCCGGCGGCCCCCCGCGCACGCCACCACCGCAGCAGTCCGACGATCCCGACGACCGCGAGCACGACCGCCCCGCCCACGCGCAGCCACTGCTCCCATCCCTCGAGCAACCGGCTGACCTGCGCGCCGAGCAGCACCGCGAGGATCGCGTAGGTGAGGTCGACGGTCGCGACCCCGGCAGCGGCGGCGACCCCCGCACGCCGCCCGCGCACGAGCCCTTCGCGCACGATCAGCACGGCCACCGGACCGACCGGCACGGCCACGGACAGCCCCGCGACGACGCCGAGAGCGGCAGCGGACAGGACCGGGGACGTGGCGAGCATGGCTGCATCGTCGCCGATCCCCCGGCCTCGACCGCAGCCATCGCACCCAGATCCGCAGTCACGCCGCGACTTCCGCGGGCGATGGGCGGTATGCGGCGCGCGATGCGCAGTCTGCTGTGACAATCGTCGGCATGGACGCGATCGACGAGGCCATCCTCCGCGAGCTCACGGCCGAGGGACGGCTCCCCTACCGCGAGCTGGGCGCGCGCGTGGGGCTCTCGGCGAACGCCGCCGCGGCACGCGTCCGGCTCCTCCTGGCGGACGGGGTGATCGCGGGCTTCACGGTCGTGCGCGGTCAGACCGCGGCACCCTCGTCGGCGGGGCTCGAGGTGTTCATCGAGGTCCGGCTGGCGGAGCGGACGACGAACGAGGCGTTCACCGCGGCGCTCGCGGCGAGCTTCCCGCAGGTGCGTGACGCCGTCCACGTGACCGGCGCCTACGACTACCTCCTGCACGCGTTCGTCAGCGACCCCGCGTCGCTCGACTCCCTCGTGCGGCGGCTCAAGCGCGAGGCCGGCGCCGCACAGACCTTCACCCGCCTCGCGCTGCGCGGAGCCTGACGTGCGCATCAAGCCGACGACGAGCACGCAGGACCTCGCCGAGGTCCACGAGCAGGTGCTGCGCCCCTCCTTCCCCGACGACGAGCTCGTCGACCTGCCCCGGCTCGAGGCCATGCTCGAGAGCGGGACGCTGCACGTCGTCGTCGCACGGGACGACGAGGGCGTGCGCGGCACCGCGATCGCCGAGTGGTCTCCCGAGACCGGGATCCTGCTGCTCGCCTACCTGGCCATCGCCCCGGGGCGGCGCGGCGGCGGCGTCGGCAGCCTGCTGCTCGACCACGCGATCGACACCTGGCGCACCGAGCTCGACCCGTGGCTCGTCGTCGCCGAGGTCGAGGACCCCGCCGCCCACACGGGTTCCGACGCCCACGGCGACCCGGCGGCGCGGCTGCGGTTCTACCAGCGGCACGGCGCGCGCGTGATCCCCGTCCCCTACGCCCAGCCCGCGATGCACCCCGGCGGACGCCGCGTGCCCGACCTGCTCCTGCTCGCGCTGTGCGCCTCGGGCGACCGGCTCGCGGGCGTCGAGGTCGACGGGACCTGGCTCGTGCCGACCGCGCCGCTGCGCGCGTTCCTCGAGCACTACTTCACGGCTACCGAGGGCGCGGCGCCCTCAGGGCCCGAGTGGGACGCGATCGTCGCCGCCCTCGAGCCGCCCGTGCTGCGCGTCTAGCTGTGACGTCCCGGCACCTCGGGCACGCAAGGACCCCCCGTGCACCCGCCAGAGCTCACCTGCCCTTGCTGCCTTCCGGCCCTGGGGGAGTTCAGCGAGATGACGCCGCACGAGGGGTCTGCGCCAAGAATAGCCCAGCCCGTCCGCCGGTCGGGACGCGGACGGCGTCCCTAGGCCGGCGCCTCGGGACGCGGCCAGGACACCCCTGTTCCTCGGCTAGACTCCTACCCGCAGTCGGTCGGGTCGCCCGGACGGCAGCACTGGAGGATTCGCCTAGTGGCCTATGGCGCACGCTTGGAAAGCGTGTTGGGGTAACACCCTCGGGGGTTCGAATCCCCCATCCTCCGCCGAGCGAAGGGCCCGTGACCTGCAGAGATGCGGGTGGCGGGCCCTTCGTCGTCGGCGGGTGCGGGTGGCCGGAGGGGCGGCGGTAGCAGTTCTGGTAGCAGTTCTCCGCAATGCAGCGCGCCCTGCCGCGCTGCACAGCCTGGCCACAGGATGATCAGCCCATGGAGCGCACCAGCCTTCCCCTGGCACCAGCCGCTGGGTCGTGACCGACTCGCTCCGGCAGTATCCGATCATCGACGTGACCGACTGGCCCGTCGAGCAAGTGGAGACCGCCGGTCGCGGGACCAACACCTGGCTGAGCGGACCGAACGGTGGGCGCTGGCTTCACAAGCTCACGCGGGTGCGGCCGGATCGCCGGGAGGGGCAAGACTGGGCGGAGAAGATCAGCGCCGAACTCGGCACACTCGTCGGGATCCCGACAGCGCAGATCGAGTTGGCTCGCCGCGCCGGGACTCCCGGCTGCATCTCGGCCGATCTCAAGCCAGGCGTCGCCTGGGAGCTTCAGGCTGGCTCCGTGTTGATCGCCGAGTTCGTTCCTAGCTTCATTCCGAAGTCGCGAAGCCGGCAAGGCCACAACTTGGCCAACGTCGAACGGTCCCTCCGTGCAACACTGCCCCCGGTCGGCCTCGAGGTGCCCGACGGTCTGACGGCCTTCGACCTGTTCTGCGGCTACCTCCTCTTCGATGCCTGGATCGCCAACCAAGACCGTCATGTTGAGAACTGGTCCGTGCTCCGAGGCCCATCAGGAACCCTGCGGCTCGCCCCCAGCTACGATCACGGCTCGACACTCGGCTTCAACCTCACCGACACCCGGCTGAAGGAGTTCCTCCGCGACCCCGAAGCCCTGGCGACATGGCTGGGCCGTGGCCGAGCCGAGAAGTTCGAGGACGGTCGGCAGACCTCGCTCGTGGACTTCGCGCACCAGGCGCTCTCGATGACGCCAAGCGCCACCTGGGACTACTGGCGGGATCGATTCGGTTCGATAACAGAGGGAGACTGGGTGAGGATCGTGGAAGCGACCCCCGAGATGTCAGACCCAGCACGTACCTTCGTAGATCGCATGCTTCACGTAAACCTCAGGAGGCTCCTCGATGCAGGCGACTGAGGCCCGATGGGCGGTCGAGCCAACTCCAACTCCGCTGGTGAGGCGGCTGGCGGTCACGTGGCAGCACCCGCGGACGCGCAGATACCACCCGGTCGGCATGCTGGAGCAGACGAACCATGGGTTCCGCTTCACGTACCTCGTCGGGGCTCGAGCAGTCCTGGGCACGAGGCCGCTACTGGGCTTCCACGACTACGCGCGCGTCTACGAGGCGGAGAACCTGTTCCCGCTCTTCGCCGCACGGCTCATGGACCCTGCGCGCCCTGAGCGACCTCGTCTCCTGGAGGCGCTCTCGCTCGATGCACTCGCCGGCCCGTTCGAACTGCTGGCTCGCTCCGGGGGACGGCGCACGGGCGACTCCATTGAACTGGTCCCCGAACCCACCGTGACCGTGGACGGGTCCACCGACTGCCTCTTCCTCGTCCACGGCGTGCGCCACGCGCACGGCGCGAACGAGTTGCTCCCGCAGCTGCAGCGTGGCGACCGCCTGACACTGGTTGACGATTCGCAGAACCCGGTGAACCCGTTGGCAATTGTCGTGGCAGACGAGGCCAGGGCACCGCTCGGGTGGGTACCTGACCCGCTTGTGGACTACGTCCGCCATGTTCGTGACCATGGCGGAGCATCACTTTGGGTTGAGCGGGCCAACGGCCCTGAGTTCGGCCACCATCTTCGCCTTCTCGTTCACCTCGAGGGCACCGTGGAGCCGAACTACCGCCCCTTCGGCGGGCCGGACTGGATGCTTGCGGCTGCGCCCGCTTCGTCGCCCGGGCGCATCACGCCAGTTCACTAGTCGGCCCCCAAAGCAACTCGCCCATCCGCCGGTTCGCCTCCTCGACGAGCTCAGGCACCACGTGCTGGTAGCGGGTCGTCATCGCGGGCGACGTCCAGCCGAACATGCTCATCACAACGCGCTGGTCGACGCCCTGGACCAGCAGCAGCGTCGCCGCCGTGTGGCGGGCATCGTGCAGTCGGGCCGGGCGGATGCCGAGGCCTTCGAGGAACGCCGTCCAGTGCAGCGAGTGGTCGCGCGGCGCGACCGGGCGACCGGTCATCGTCGTGAACACCAGCCCGCAGTCTCCCCAGAGCGTCCCGGCGTGGATGCGCGCCTCTCGCTGGCGGCGCCGGTGCTGGCGCAGCGCCACGAGAAGCGGCTCGGGCAGGGGCAGCGTCCGGCGTGACTGCTTGGTCTTGAGCTCGGCTAGCACGAGCCCGCCGTCGCGACGATGCGGGCACCGCGACGGCTTCTCGACGCAGCGGTCCGGGTCGACGCATCCGTGCTTCCAGTTCCGGCGCTCGAGCTGCCGCCGTACCTGCAGCCGTCCGACCTCCAGGTCGACGTCCGCCCACGACAGCCCGAGCACCTCCCCTCGCCGCAGCCCGAGTGAGATCGCGAGCATGAACGCCACGCCGTTCGGCTCGTTCTCGGCGGCGGCGAGGATGCGCCGCGCCTCGTCGACCGTCAGCGGCTCGATGTCGGGCGGGTCGTAGCGCGGCGTGTGGGCGAGGGCCACCGGGTTGCGCGGGAGACGCCGTCGGCGGACCGCGTCGTTGAGCGCCTTGTTGAGAGTCCGGCGCACGTGGTGGACCGTCCCGGCGTTGAGCCCGCTCGCGAGCAGCACGGCGTACAGGTGCTCGACGTGCTCAGGCTGGAGAGCGTCGAGGCGGTGCTTGCCGATGGTCGGGTTGATGTGGCGGTAGACGTCGACCGTGTACCCGGACAGGGTGCTCGGCCGCACGCGCAGCGCCGTCGCCCGCAGCCACTCCGTGAGCCACGTCTCCAGCCGCGGCGACAGGCCCGCCGGAAGCGCCGACTGGTCCGTTCGCTGCCGCTCCAGCTCGCGAACCTTGCGGACCACCTCGGCGCGCGTCGCGCCGGTGCGCTTGCGCCGGTCCGGCGAGCCGTCGGGCCGGATGCCCATCGACACGAAGCCGTACCAGCGCCCGTCGTTCCCCTGGAAGACCGACGACCGCTGGTTGCCCGCCCGGGTGCCCATGGCGTCACGGCTCCCCGACGCTCTGCTGTCGGCGGCACCGCTCGACGAACTCGTGCAGACAGTCGGCGGGGACGCGGCGCAGCCGGCCGATGTGCACGCTCTCGACCTCGCCGCTGTGGATCAGCTCGTACATGGTGGTGCGGCCGACGGACAGGCACTTGGCGGCCTCGACCACGCTGAGCATCACGCGCGGGGTCTGGATGATCTCGATGTCACTCATGACGGTGCTCCTTCTCGGTCGGGTTGGGTGACGTGCGTCAGCGACCCAGCACCGGTCCATCGGGGATCGGTGGCTGGGCGGCGGTCAAGCGATACGCCGCCGACTGTGGAGGGGGCGCTCCCCACGGCTCCTGTGGATGAACGGGCGGCACCGCGGGCGCGAGCTCTCGAGGGTGGTAGGTCGCCCAGGTCTCGGTCGCGGCGGGCTCGGCGTGGCTGGTAGCGAGGATCTGCTCGAGCACCTCGCTGGCCGACGACGGCGGCTGGCCGGGCAGGCAGTCGGGGTCGGGTTGGTGGACGACGACGTAGGCGCGGTTGGTGTGGCGGCCGCGGCTCATCGCGACGTACAGGTCCTCGCGGCCCATGCCGGGCGTAGCGACGGTGTGGGTCTCGTCGACGGTCATGCCTTGGGTGCGGGCGATGGTGGTGGCGTAGCCGAGCTCGACGTGCTCGGCGACGTAGTCGGCCGGGAGCCGGACGGTGTGCGCGTCGGCGTCGCTCGCGGTGGCGCGGACGCGCAGTGAGCCGTCGGGCAGGACGGCGGTGACGTCCCAGAGCGCGCCGTTGCGCACGAACCCGTCGGCGGTGCTCAGGCGGCGGTGGTTGCGCCGGGTGACGATCCGGTCGCCGACGCCGGCGGTCAGGCCGTCATGCAGCGTCACCCCGGTAGGGGCGACGTCGCCGGTGGCGACGCGGTCGGCGCGGATGCGGGCGTTGAGGTCGCGGACCGTGCGGTTGTCGACCGCTTGCAGGATGGCGATGCGGCCCTCTTCGCGGGCGGTCGTGACGGCGGTCAGGGCGGCATCGCGCATGTCGTCGTGGGTGCCTGAGGTGAACGCACCGTGGGCTTCGTACGCGTTCAGGGCTTCGGGGTGGGCGTGGCGCAGCTCCAAGCTGGCGCGGGCCTCCCACGGGTTCGCGAAGCGCCACAGGCTGGTGAGCTCGGCGGTGGGACCGCGGCGGGCAAGCATGGCGAACGCACCACCGGCGTCCACCGAGCCGCGTTGCAGGTGGTCCCCTACAAGCAGCACCTTCGCGGTCGCGGCGCTCGCCTGTTCGACGAGTGCGGCGAGGGTCCGGGTGTCGGCCAGGGATGCCTCGTCGACGATGACGAGCTGGCCCGGGCTGAACCGCCAGGCGTCCTGCTCGATGCGAATCCGCCACTGGTCCTGGTGGGCTGCGCGGGCCTCGATGACGCCTGCGGTGGCCTCGTGATGGACGGCGTCGGCGTACCGGACGGCTCGCGCGGCGGCGCCGTCGCCGATCGACTCGTACAGCCACTTCGCGGTCGTCTCGCACGCGACCCCGAGGGATGTGGACAGGGTGTGCGCTGCGGTCGCCGATGGCGCGAGGCCGACGACCGGACCGAGGTTCTGACGCCAGAAGGAGGTCAGGGCGGCGAGCGTCGTCGTCTTGCCCGAGCCAGCGGGGCCGACGAGGACGTCGAGCAGGTGGCCGGAGGTGATGACGGCCTCCGCGGCGACGCGCTGGTCGGGCGCGAGGGCGCCGAGGTGCCGCTCGGTGCGCATCGGGAGCTGGCCGAGCGTGTCCGGCAGGCGATGCGGTGCGCCGCCGGTGTCTGCGGCGTTGATGAGCACCCGCTCGGCGCCGAGCAGCTCGGTCGTCGTGTACAGCGACTCGCCGACGCGCCGGGTGGTCGGGTCGCGGGTGTCGTCCAGGTGCACGCACGCTGCAGCGGCATCGCCTGTAATCGCGTTGAGCAGGGCACGTCGCTCGGCCGGCGACGCCATCCGCAGCAACTTCGACGCGCGGACGGCGGCGGCGCCGAGGTTCCACGTCGTCCACACCGACCGGCGGGTCGAGACGTCATCGAGCACCTGGGCAACCATCGCCGCCTGGACCTCCGGGCCGACGTCGTGCGCGCGCAACGGACGACCGTAGTTGCCGGTGAGCGCGCGGGCGGCGAGGTCGTGCGGCTCGAGGCCGGTGAGCGCGCGGGCGCGGTTAGCCCAGTCTGCGAGTAGGTCGGCAAGTGGGCGGACCGTCTTGGGCGGTCGCGTGGCCCGCGTGAGGTGCTGCCGCGCCCGTGTCGTCTCCACCCGTGTCGGTGCCCGGCCGTGGGTGGCCTGAAACTGGGCGAGCCATTCCTGCTCGGCGCAGTGGATCGCCTCCGCCCGCGCCGAGAAGTGCGCCAGCACGTCGTCACCGATCCCGTCGACCTCGAACGCCGGGTTCCGCCGTGGGCCGCGGTCACGCATCGACCACTCCACCGGCAGCCGCCGCGCCAGCTCGTCCGCCAGGAGCGCGTCATAGAGCTCGGAGACGGTGACGACCGCCGCGTGCACGGTCCGCCCGTCGAGGCTGCGCCAGGCGCCGTCGGGCCCCTGCACCTTGTTGGCGATGACGACGTGGGTGTGGAGGTTCGGGTCGCCGGCCCGGGTGTCCCAGTGGTCAAACGCCGCGGCGACCATGCCGCGGGTGCGGGCCTGATGACGGCCGCCGTCGCCGATGCGCGTGCGGATGACGCGCTGCTCGACGAACTCCAGCGATGACGCCAACGCCGCCCGGTGCGCGTCATAGACGATGACGCGCGTCGCGTCATCGGCCAGCGCCCACAGCACCGACACCGACTTCGGCGCCGTGAACGTCAGATCGAACCCCACGACCGCGTGACGCTTCCCGTCATCGAACGAGCGATACGGCTGGCCGAGTGCGACATCGGTGAGCGGGTCGACGCCGTCGCGGAACACCGCCGTCATCGCTGCCTCGGTGACCGCGTCGCCTGGGCGGAGGCGCCGCGTCGCGTCACCGAGGCCTGCAAGGCCCTCGCCGTACCAGCGGCCGACCGGGTTGCCGGTCTGCTCGTAGTACGCGGTCAGCGATGCCCCGGCGTCGAGGCCGGCGTCGCCCGCGGCCACGTGCCGGGTCAGGTACGCGTACCCGTCCCCAGCCGTCAGCTTGTGCATCGACATCACGTGCGTCACCGCCCCTTCCGACGTCGACCTCCGCTACCTGCAGGTGTGCGGCACGAGGCCAGAAGATGCGTGACCGCCCGCCGCCCTCGCGCGTTGCGCGGGGCAAGGCAGGAGAGTCGGGTCGTGCGCACGACGCCAGAGTCCTCACGGCCGATAGCCGAAACGATGACGAGGAAGCGTCGCTCGGTGGCGAGGCGATGACGGAGCTGATGACGCTCCGGCCGGCAGCGGACGCACGCGCCAATCCGCAGCGATCACTCTCTCGTTTAGCGAGAGTTATTCTGCGTCATATGAGAACGCGGGCTCCCGCGCTGATTCCGATCTTCCGGTCGGCTCTGCAGGCTCGACTGCTGCTCCGGGTGCTTACCGACGAGGAGCCACGCACCATCACAGACCTCGCCCACGTGCTCGATGCCCCTGAGCCAACGGTCTACCGCGAGGTCCGCCGGCTGATGGACGCCGATCTGATCACCGGCACTCGGATCGGCCGGTCTGTCGTCGTCCGCCCCGCCGACGACAACCCCGCCACGGGTCCCCTGCGCCAGCTCCTGGTTGTCACCTATGGGCCGGTCCCGTTCCTCGAACGCGCCCTGTCCGGCGTCGCGGAAATCACTGAGGCGTACGTCTACGGGTCCTGGGCGGCGCGGTGGCATGGCGAGGTCGGCCCGGCCCCCGGCGACGTCGACGTGCTCGTGGTCGGGTCACTGGGCCAAGAAGCGATCTACGACGCTCTCGAAGGCATCGACTCGACCTTGCATCGAGAGGTCAACGTCACGCTCGTCTCGGCCGAGCGCTGGGCGTCGAGCGACGAGACCTTCCTCGCGGCGCTGCGAGCCCGTCCGCTCGTGCGGCTCGCACTCGACGGCCCGGTGCCTCCGCGTTCTGACCGATGACGGCGTCGCCGGGCCGACGGGCTCCGCATGCCATGCAAGAGGAGTCTTAGCCCGGTCCGCGCCGGCGAGCCCGGGCTGGCGCGGACCGGGGCTACCGCGGTCGCCTTCCGGGGTCGGGATGAATCTGCCCCATGTACGGGCGCATATGTCGAGCCACCCAGCCCTCGACTACTTCAACTTCCCGAGTTGAAGCTGTGGGCTTAAGCGGAATGACGTAGTACGTGGAGAACGCCTCACGCTTCGCCAGATTGGTGACGTGCGTCCGGATGCGATCCCGTACTCGACGCGAGTCCTGGATCGAGAAGGCCTTGCCGACGTAGGCGCAACGGCCCGCGGGGTCAAGTATCACGTAAACGCCGCGGACGCCGGGCGGTGGCCAGTCAGTGCCCACGACGTACGGGCCGAGCGTTCGCCCTGCCAGGTGATGACCGGCGAGCTCCTCAAGGGCTCGCTGGGAGTCCCCGTTCACCCTGCCGAGACATCGCTGGTCCGCTGCCAGATGTCGCCCAAGATCGAAACGCGTGTTCGCGCTCTGTCGAGATCTGAGGAGATCTCGGCCACCACATCGGACGGGATGCCGACGCGTTCGACGAGGGGATGGCCGTCCTCTACGACCTCGAGCAGGCCGGCAACTCGACGCGCCACGGTTGACGCCTCATCGCGAAGCCCGTAGATGCGCTCACGAAGCACGTCCATGGGGGCCGGCTCCTCACCGCCCGCTTCAGACCCCGCGCCAGCGGGCGAGTCGTCGGAGACGTCCGCCTTCGGGAAGGTCTCCCGCAACCACCGATCCGTCTGTTCCGGCTCGGCGCCCGTGGCGGTGGAGACGACCGATCCGTCAGCGCGTACCTGGCGGGGCACTACGCCGCCGCGCCCATCGACGATCGCCTGGTAGAGGCACCTCAACCCGTGCTCAGTAGAGTGGATCTCGCGAAGCACCTCATCAGCCAGGCGCGGGTCGACTCTGCTCGACTTCTGAAGAGACGAGTAGCGCGTCAGCCAGAAGGCCCCGCGCACGGCGAGCTCGGCGCGGCTAGCCCTCCCTGTGCCGGTGCCAAGCTCCAAGAGAGCCGCGTCCAGGAGAACCTGGGGATCCGAGGTTGCGGCCGACCAGCCAGCTTCATCGGGCCGGAGCGACTCCATCGCGGCCGGGAGGGCTTGGCGCGGGTTGCGCCGGTTCAGGTCCGCGACCTGACGGCGGTACGGGCGCATCGCGAGCTCGGTCGCGACCTCAAGGCGGTCCGAACGCAATGGGCGCTTCATCCCAATCCTGCGAAGCGCGCGATTGACGGCATTCGCGTTACGCCGCCGATCGAGCGTGTGGAAGATCGCTGCTGCCCGGCCGTCGAGCGAGGGATCGTGCCCGGCAGCCGCGGCTTCGGCCGGAGCGAGGTGGCCGGCGAGGTACTTCGCGAAAGCCTCGTTTATGCGCCCCAACCTCACAAGTTCGTCCAGGACGGCCTCCGCGCGCGAGTCCTGCCCTGCCGCCTCACCCCAAGGCGTCGGCGGCTCGACGTGGAGAAGGCCAAGGTACGCGTCGAGGACGTCGGGAAACTTGAGGCCCTCCTCTTCGGCTTCCCAGCCGACGATGAGTTGAGCTGGCAGAACTCGCGTACGGAGTTGTGCCCTGTCCTCCGCGGTCAGATCGAGCACGTCGCGACTGAGCAGGTCCTGGACCGCAGCGGTTCGCGCCCGGAGGCGTGCGCCGTCGGAGAGGTCAAAGAGAACCTCGTCTGGGGACAGACTCCATATGTCCATCGCAGCCGTGAGTCGGGAAGACCCGTCGATGGTGCACAAGATGGTGCGGGCTGGCGAGCCGTCATCGAACTCGAATCGCACCGGGACGAGGGTTACCGGCAGAAGGACCCCTTGAAGGGCTACGGATTCCTTGAGCGGGTTGCTGGCACGCACGAATGATGCTGCGGCCTGCATGTCCTGCCTGACACTCGCCCTGCTCTCTGAGGTGATGACGAGGCCAGCGTGGTCGTCGGCCATTCCATCGACGCGCAGCGCCTCGATCGCTCCCGCCGACGAGCCTCCGCCGGCGGCGTAGTGAATCTCGCCAGAGACTCGTGGATTCGTCGGGATTGGCAGCACCGTCGCGTTGCGGACGCGCGTGAGCACGTACCGGATCGTGCCGCCGTGAACCCCGAGCTCCGCCGGAGCCTTCAGTTGCTCGATCAGCGCACGCGGGTCATCAACTGCCCGCGCAACGGCCTCGGCGGTCGTCTCATCGAATCCAAGGCTCTGGAGAGCCTCGATGAGCCGGCGGCGGATCGCGGGCGTCGGCTCTGGCTTCGCTTCGCGAAGACGTCGCTCTGGCAGAGAGTCGGCTACTGTCGCGTCCTCACCCGGGTCGCCATCATCCGAAGGCGTGCCATCCGACGCCCCCACTTGACCCTCTGCAATGCCCCCGTGGGGCTCACCACCACCCGCTGTCATGGCTGTGAATCTACAGGTGACGACGAGCCCGCCCACGCGAGACGGCTACCGACACGTGCTCCATAGGGCGGGAGGACCGGGGCGCACCGAGACTGCGATTAGCGCGCACACCTCGACGGGGCGCTCGTGCTCCCAGAAGCGCATCACGCGCCACCCCTGACACACGAGATGGTTCGACGTGTCGCTGTCGCGAGCACGGTTGGCCGCGAGCTTGGCCGCCCACCACTCCCGGTTGGAGGTAGGCCGTGTACCGTGCGCCGGACAGCCGTGCCAGAAGCAGCCGTCGATGAAGATGGCCACCTTGGCGCGGGTGAAGGCGATGTCGATCGTCCGCCGCGGCAGTCCTGGGACCGGGTAGTGGACGCGGTAGCGGTATCCGGCGGCATGCAGAAGGCGCCGGACGGCGAGCTCGGCCTCGTTGTCCTTGCGTCGGAGGGTGCTCATCCGCCGCGACACGGCCTCACCCGTGGACCCCGGGTGGGTGGGGACGTGGAAGGTGGGCGGCACTCCGCCATCCTCGCCGAGCGAGCCTGCTCCATCCACAGCCCTGGACTACCTCGACATGCCCACAGCGACACGCGGACGGAGCTTGTGTAGCTCGAACAGACGTTTTAAGCTTCGGGCATGACCTTCGAGCCGGCGTTCCGCTTCGTCGACCTGTTCGCCGGCATCGGCGGCTTCGCCGCTGCGCTCAGTGCGTTCGGGGGCAAGGGCGTGTACTCGGTCGAGATCGACCCGGCCGCAGCGAAGGTCTACGAGCTCAACTGGGGCCACAGCCCGCTGGGCGACGTCACCAGGGACGCCACGGACACGGTCATGACCGTCCCGGCGCACGACGTTCTGGCCGCAGGCTTCCCCTGCCAGCCGTTCTCAAAGTCCGGGGCCCAGCGCGGCATGGAGGAGACGCGCGGCACCCTCTACTGGAACATCCTGAACATCGTCCGGGCCCACCACCCGTCGGTGCTTCTACTGGAGAACGTGCGCAACCTGGCCGGACCCAGGCATCGTCACGAGTGGCAGGTCATCGTCGAGACGCTTCGCGACGAGGGCTATCGAGTCTCGGAGACGCCCGCGGTCTTCTCGCCCCACCAGCTCCCGCGATCGCACGGCGGCCGGCCGCAGGTCCGCGAGCGGGTCTTCATCACCGCGACCTACAACCCCGAGGGCATCGGCGCAGGGATCGAGCCAGAGCCGGTCGTCACCCCCCGGACGCGCATCGACGGGTTCGACCCTTCCTCCGAGTGGTCGCTCGACGACTTCCTCGACCCTGACCACCACGCCTCCGGGTGCGACCTCTCCGCGCAGGAGAGACTGTGGATCGACGCGTGGAACGACTTTGTCGAGCTGATGTGGGAGGAGCGCGAGGGGCGCCGCCTGCCCGGCTTCCCGCTGTGGGCCGACTCCTGGCCGACCACCGTTGCCAGAGCCGAGAACGTCGCAGAGCAGATCCGCTCGCACGAGACCCCCGCATGGAAGCGGGACTTCCTGGTCAAGAACGCAGCCTTCTACGACGCCCACCGCAGGGTGATCGACCGCTGGGCCTCGAAGTGGGGAGTCTTCACCGAGGCGTTCCCCCCGTCACGCCGCAAGCTCGAGTGGCAGGCGCAGGACACGCCGCGGCTGTGGGACACCGTCATGCACTTCCGCCCCTCGGGGATTCGTGCCAAGCGGCCGACCTACCTGCCAGCGCTGGTCGCGATCACCCAGACCTCGATCATCGGGCCCCGTGGTCGACGGCTGAGCCCGCGTGAGGCCGCACGGCTTCAGGGTCTGCCCGACGAGTTCACGTTCGGAACGCAACCCGCGTCTGCCACATACCGCCAGCTCGGCAACGGCGTGAACGTTGGTGCCGTCTGGAACGTCCTGAAGGCCCACGTCGCGCGTGACGAGGACATCCTCAAGCGCACGCCCGCCGGCCAGCGGATCCTTTCCGCCGTCCTGGACGTGCCAACCTCACCCGACGACCGCCTCCGGGAGATGCTCGGCGGCCGCTAGCCTCGCGGCTGATGGCCCCCACCGAGAACTTCCTGCCCGCTGCCTCGAAGGCCGAGGCGGTCGCGCGGCTCTACGCGCTCGCGGGCGCGCCACCTGAGCCCCTCGGCCCGGGAAGCACCGAGAAGAAGTCCGTCCTCCTGGCACTCGCACGCCGCCTGAACCTGGCGGTCGACGGCCACGCCGCCAAGCCCGAACTCGGCGCCCAAGTCGCGCGCGCACTCGACGCTGCGTGGACGCCTGCCGCATGGTCACGCGGCTCCACGATCACCCTCCACGGCCTGAACACGCTGCTTGAGGCCGCAACCTTCGAGCTCCACCAGCGGGCCGTCCGCTCCGCGCTCGAAGAGGCGCTTGCCGAGGAGCTGGGGATCGGCGGCTTCCGCCCAGCCCGCAGCAAGCTCGAGGCCGTCAACCGGATCTCCGCCCTGACCCGAAGCGGACCTCAAGACCTCGGCCCCGGCAGCAAGGAACGCAAGTCAGTCTTGGCGGACCTGGCCACCGGCCTCAGCCTCGACACCGACACGACGCTCAACAAGGTCGACCTGGGCGCCGCCATCGCGGCACGGCTCGGGGCACCCTGGAGCCCGCGGTACTGGTCCACCGGCCAGACCATCACGCTGGATGGGCTCAACGCGCTCCTCGCCGCCGGCGAGCGGCGCCTCGGCCTCCTTGGCCAAGGCCCTGCCGACGCCTTTGCGACACCCGGTGAGGAGGCACACGCGCTCCTCGCGGCGCTCGCTGGCGCGATCGACGCGACCTGGGACGGTCGGCGCTGCGTGGAGGCGATGCGCGACGCCGAGTTCCGCCACTGGCGCCAGACGGAGTGGATCGGCTGGCACTTCGAGTACGTCGGCATCGCCGCACTCGTCAACACGTTTGGCGGCGGGCCCAAGCGCGTCCTCAACACCTCGTTCGACTACTCACTGCGCACCACCTGGGACCTCAAGGCCCACGGCACCGGCCGCGAGAATGCAGCGATCCTGAACGACCTCGAAGCGATCGAGGCCGGTCTGACCGAGCCAGGCGGGCTCGGCTTCATCGTGCTGACGGGCGACCCCGACTACTCCGACAGCGTTGCGTTCGACACGTGGCACCGCGCACAGCGAGGCGCCGGGCCCTCGCACGAGCGCTCGCGTGCGCTCAAGTCGGGCTTTACCCCGCTGCGCCTCGACGCGTACCACTTGCGGGGGTTCCCAGATCTGGAGGCGGCGACGCTCCGGGGAGAGTTCGCCGTGATGGCCCAGGGGCGACAGCCGGACGGCAGCGCGCGGAAGCCCAAGCTGAAGATCCGCTTCGACGCCGCGGACGGGCCCGGCGGCTCCAGGGTGGCGTCGCGCTCCTTGACCATGGGGTAGCCGACGCCCCGGCCCTTGTCAGGCTGCCCGGCCCTGGCCACACTCGCGGGATGGATGACTTCGAGCAGATCTGGCGACGGATCCAGGCTCACGCTGGCGAGACGTTCCGCACGATCACCGGACTGCCCTTCACGTACGCCGTGCCCGGTGACTACCTCCGGGTGACGCGCGACGGCGAGGAGATCAACCGCTCCCTCTCCAAGACCAACTTCCGCAAGGCCGCTGAGCTGATGCCGACGGACGGACCGGGCGGCCTGCGAGGCCGGCAGGGAGCCTCCTACACCTGGGCGATCCTCGCCGACCCGCGAGTAGAGCACTAGCGCCGCCCTCGAGCGCCGTCGAACCTGTGAACGTTCGCGCCCAGGCCGGTAGCAGTTTCGGTAGCAGTTTGTCTCCAGACCATCCCTGCCGCGCCCTACCGCCTCCGTCCGCGCACGCCGCTGACCAGCCCAAACACATCAACCCACACCCACCCGAGACCCCGCCAGGCCACTTGGAAAGCGTGTTGGGTGCAAGCCCTCGGGGGTTCGAATCCCCCATCCTCCGCCGTTGTGATGTCTCAGGACATCGGCACCAGGCCGGACCCTCAGGGTCCGGCCTGTTTGCGTGTTCGGGGTTCGTAGTCCTTGGTGGTGTCGATGGTCAGCTGCGTGAACGCGGCGGGGGGCCGTCTCTGGTCCGGGCTGGATCCGACATCTAGAGCGAGAGCCTGTCGAGTTCGTCGATGAACGCGCCGGCGTCCTTCACGGCACGAGCCGCCTCGGCCTTCGTACACCAGCCGCCGTAGGTCAGGTTCGTCTTGTCGGATGCGAGGCGCGTGAACTTGCGCGCGAGGGCTTGTCCTCCGGGGCCGGTCTCTTCGAGCAGCCTCCCCGCAGCACGATGGTCCTGCTCGGTCGAGTGCTGCCCGAGCGCATGACCACAGATCGCGTCAGACGCTGCGATCGCGGCGAGCACGGCGCTCGAAGCGGCGACCTGAGCCGCGGACGACGCACCGTCGGGCGCCATCTCGAGCCGCTCCTGCGCTACCTGGTAGTGCTCTCGTGCCGTCGCGGCTCGCTCGCGGTTGTCCCGAGCGGTGGTGTTCCTGGTTCGTCCCATGGCGCCCCCCTCAAGCGTCGGCGGAAGTCTGGACCGCGGAAGACAGCGGCGTCCTTTGTCAGAGACGCGACCATCGGGTCCGGTTGGCGGACGAGCTCGTCGAACCTCGTCCGGCTGATCTGGAAGGTGTTGCAGTCATTGCCGGTAGCGGCCTCGACGTCACGGATGACCTCGGCGACCAGGACCTCGATCTGCTCGTCGCTGAACTCATCGGGCGTGATGAGGAGCACGTCGATGTCGCTGTCCGGTTGCGAGTCACCCCGGGCGATCGACCCGAACAAGGCAGCCGTGACCCGTGGAGAGTCCTGCGAGTCGAGGATCTCGTCGATCGTCGCGCTGATGCGCCGCTTCACGGCCCAGACGACCTGATCGGCGGCTGTGACGAGCGCTTGGACGGCCGGCCACAGGAGGTGCGCGCGGTTGATCTCGAACAGGACTGCCTGTCCGGCGCGCTGCGACTCGATGAGACCCGAGTCGACCAGCCGGTGGAGCACTTGGCGGGTCCGCTCGATCGACACATCCGCCAGCTCGGCGGCGCGCTTCCCGGTCAGCGGCAACCCGGAGCGGGCGAGGACGGCGAGGACCTTGCCGTGCACGCCCGGCACGACCACCGCGAGGGGATCTCCGAAGTCCATGCTTCCAGGCTACGAGAAGTACTTCCAGAAAGATAGAAGTACTGCTAGAAAAGTAGAAGTACTTCTCCACCTCGGCCCTGCCGGCGGTCCGTCCGGCAGGCGCGGCGCTGGCGGCCTAGCGTGGGTGCGACCCACGACAGCGGAGGTGCCATGCAGGCGAAGGACGTCCTGGCGGACGGGTTCGGGCGGATCGAGGATCTGGTGCGACGAGCGGTCGAGGGCGCCGACGACACGGCCCTGACCCGGCGGCTCGACCCGGACGCGAACACGCTCGCGTGGCTCGCGTGGCACATCGCGCGCGAGCAGGACGGGCAGATCGCGCCACTGGCCGGCACGGAGCAGGTGTGGACGTCGCGCGGGTGGTCCACGCGGTTCGCGCTCCCGTTCGACGACTCGGCGATCGGGTACGGGCACACGTCCGACGAGGTGGCGCAGGTGGTCGCGCCCGCGGAGCTCCTGCTCGGCTACCTGGCGGACGCCACGGCGGCGTCGCTCGCGTACGTCGAGCGCCTCGCCGACGACGACCTGGACGTCGTGGTCGACGAGAGCTGGGACCCGCCCGTGACGCTCGGCGTCCGTCTCGTGAGCGTCCTGGGCGACGCGTTCGAGCACGCGGGCCAGGCGGCCTACCTGCGCGGCGTGCTCGACCGGACCGCGCGCTGAGCAGTCCCGAGACGTCGCGAGCGGGCCGGACCCTCGACGGGCCCGGCCCGCTGCGTCGTCAGATCAGGACGCCACGCCCGCCACGGCTGCCCGGACCAGGTCTGCGACCTCGTCGGGCCGGCTGACCATCGGGACGTGCGAGCTGTCGACCTCGACCGTCGTCGCCCCGGCCCGCTGCGCCATGGCGCGCTCGACGTGCGGCGGGATGACGCGGTCCTGCTGGCCGACTATGTACCAGGTCGGCTTCTGCTTCCACGCGGGTGGCCCGGACGGCTCACCCAGGCTGACGAGCGTGCCGGGACGCTGCGTCGCGGCCATGACCGCGGCGAGCTCGGCGGGCACGTCCTGGCAGAACACGTCGTGGAAGATCTCCCGCTTGAGGTAGGCGTCCCCGGTGCCCTCGGGGGCGCCGGGGTACGGGCGGATGTCGACGATCGGCGTGAGGTCCACGGTGTCCCCCGTCAGCGCGAGCGCTGCGGCGACCGCCTCTCCCTCGTCGAGCGCGAACCCGCAGACGTAGACGAGGGCCACGACGTTGTCCGCGTGGACGTTCGTGATCACCGCCCCGCCGTACGAGTGCCCGACGAGGACCACCGGTCCGTCGATGGAGCCGACGAAATCCTGGATGTACGCCGCGTCGGACGCGATGCTGCGCAGCTCGTTGGGCGGCGCGTAGGTGGTGAAACCGTCGGCCTGCAGGCGGGTGATCACGCCGCCCCAGCCGGAGGCGTCCGCGAAGGAGCCGTGGACGAGGACGATCGTCGGCTTGTCGGTCATGTGGGTTCCCTTCACAGTCAGACGGACGTGCGGGCACGCCAGGCATATCGGACAGAGCCCACCCCGCGCCAGAGCCTGTCCACCCGACAGTGACCCGCCACCCGGGCGCGAGGACCCCCGCCGTCCCGTGAGGTCGTCAGCCCGGCGTGACGCCGTCAGGTTCCGCTGACGACGAGGCGTCGCGCTGACGACCTCACGCGGCGGGCGGCTCCGCGGTCAGCGGGAGGCGGCGGGTCGCGTGGAACGTGCGCACGGTGCCGTCGATCGGGTCGGTGAACGCCAGCTCGCCGGCGAGGAGCTGGAGGGGGTGGGCGAAGTCGTCGACGGCGACGTCGCGGACCACCGGGTAGAGCGGGTCGTCGACGATCGGGATGCCCAGGCCCAGCAGGTGCAGGCGCAGCTGGTGGGTGCGGCCCGTGCGCGGCGTCAGCCGGTAGATGCCGAGCCCGTCGACCTGCGACTCGAGCTCCACGAGCGTCTCGGCGTTGACCGGCGCGTCCGCGATCACGTGCGCCTGCCAGTCGCCGCGCTCCTTGCGGATGTGGTTGCGCACGACCACGGGCAGCGCCAGGTCGTCGCGCAGCGGCGCGAGCGCCCGGTACGTCTTGTGCACCTCACGGCGCTCGAAGACGCTCTGGTACGGGCCGCGCCAGCGCCGCTCGGTCGCGAGCATGAGCAGGCCGGACGTCACGCGGTCGAGCCGGTGCAGCGGCGACAGCTCGGGCAGGTCCAGCGCGGCGCGCAGGCGCACGACGACGCTCTCGCGCACGTGCCGACCGCGCGGGATCGAGGACAGGAACGGCGGCTTGTCGACGACGACGAGCCGCTCGTCACGGTGCACGACACGCAGCTCACCGGGCACCGGTGGCTCGTCGCGCAGCTCGCGGTGGAACCACACGAAACGGTGCGGCCGGTAGGGGTCGTCGTCGCGCACGGCGCGCCCGTCGCCGTCGACGAACCGACGCTCCGCAAGCATCCCGTCGACGTCGACGTACTCGGGGAACCGTTCACGCAACCAGGCGCCCATGGTCGGCCACGGGTGCGGGCGAGCGGGGTCGCGGTCGGGTGTGCGCACCCACGCGGCGGCGAGGCCGTGCCGCGCCGGGAGCGGTGATCGGGGTGGCACGCGCCCGATCTTACGGCGGCAGGCACGGCGTCGGTGCGGGCCCGACGAGCCCGGAGCAGGGAACGAGTCCGACGAAACCTCTCCCCTTGACCGCTCGCGCGCCGCTACGGTGGTGGACGTAGTCGCAGTGCCTCGCTTGTCACCGCCTTCCTTGCACGACCAGGCGGACTCCGACGACGAGACCGTGATCACCGGTCCCGGCACCGCCGGGGTCGTCCCGCTGCAAGGAAGTGAACGGCCGCATGGCAACTGGCACCGTGAAGTGGTTCAACGCCGAGAAGGGGTTCGGCTTCATCGCCCCCGACGACGGTGGACCGGACGTCTTCGCCCACTACTCCGCCATCCAGTCGAGCGGTTTCCGCTCGCTCGAGGAGAACCAGAAGGTCGAGTTCGAGGTGACGCAGGGCCAGAAGGGCCCGCAGGCCTCGAACATCACGCCTCTCTGACGCGCGTACGAGCGGCGGGTCCCCACGTGGGGCCCGCCGTTCGTCGTTCCCACGCTCAACCTGCGGCCCGCACGTGCCGACCAGAACGGCAGACGCCGCAGTGGAGGCGTCCGACGATGAGGACGCCATGACGACGACCCAGCCCGGCTGGTACCCCGACCCGCAGAACCCCGCGACGATGCGCTGGTTCGACGGCACGCAGTGGACCGCGCACGTGGCGACCGCCGCGACTCTCGACCCGCGCACCGTGCAGCGCTCGTCGTGGTCGACCACCAAGATCGTCGTGACGGTCGTGGCCGTCGTCGTCGGCGTGCTCGTCGTGCTCGGGGTGCTGGCGGCGATCGCCATCCCCGTGTTCCTGAACCAGGCGAACACCGAGGGCTTCCGCACCAGCGTGGAGGGAGCGACGTGCGAGCAGGTGGTCGCCGAGGCCGTGGAGCTCTCGCACCGCGACCTGCCCGACGGCTACGTCGCGCTCGCGAGCGTCACCGACGCGCACGCGGTGACCGACGACCGCGGCACCGTGCAGCGTCCGGCGACGGGCGAGCTCGCGCACGTCCTGACGTGCGAGGGCACCGGGCAGTGGGAGGACGGCAGCTCGAGCGCCATCCGGCTCTCGTTGTCGGTCGACTCGGCCGGGCGGCACACGATCGCGGACACCACGGACACCAGCCCGACGACGTGACGCCGCACGCAGGACGGACGGCGACGTCACCCGAAGGGGGCGGCGAACGTCGGGAGAACGGCGGCTCGCCCTCTAGAGTGTCACCGTGATCTTCAAGGCGGTGGGCGAGGGCAGGCCCTACCCGGACCACGGGCTCGAGACGGCGAAGCAGTGGGCCGAGGTCCCGCCGCGCCAGGTGCGGCTCGACGACCTCGTGACCACGAAGCGCACCCTCGACCTCGACGCGCTGCTCTCCGAGGACTCGACGTTCTACGGCGACTTGTTCGCGCACGTGGTGCAGTTCAAGGGCGTCATGTACCTCGAGGACGGCCTGCACCGCGCCGTCCGCGCCGCGCTGCAGCAGCGTCCCGTGCTGCACGCCCGGGTGCTGGTGATCGAGTGAGCGACGCGGATCGCGCGCGGGCGCTGCGACGCCGGCACATGCGCGAGCGCCAGGCGGTCGTGTTCGGGGTGCTGCTCGCGGCGCTGGCCGTCGTCGGGCTGGGTGCGGCCGCGATCTACACGGGCAGCCTGACCCTGCCGTTCGTCGAGGAGGAGTTCGCCGCGAAGCCCTCCCCGACCCCCACGTTCCGCGCGTTCCCGTGCCCGCCCGAGGGTGCGCTGCCCGTCGCGTACGGCGACATCACGCTCAACGTGTACAACTCGACGTCGACCGGCGGCCTCGCCGCGACGACCATGAAGGCGTTCACGGACCGCGGCTTCAAGGCTGGCGAGACCGGGAACCAGCCGGCGTTCGCGGGCACCGCGCAGATCGCGTTCGGTGTCTCGGGTGTCGCCGCCGCCTACACGGTCGCCGCGCACGTCACGGACCCGGTGCTCGTGCTCGACGGCCGCAAGGGCCCCGAGGTCGACATCACGCTCGGCTCGACCTTCACCACGCCGATCCCGGCCGACCAGGTGGTCCTCGACCCGGAGACCCCGCTCGTCGCCCCCAAGGGCTGCAAGCCGCTGCCGGCGCCCACGGCCGCGCCGACCGCCGCAGCGACCGAGGGCTGACCGGCCGTGGTGGTGCGCATCGAATCGGAGGCGCCCCACACCGTTCGAGCCTAACGATGCGTTGATCCTCGAGGACGACTCCGCCTACTCGGCTCCTCGGCCGCACGACTCGTGGCTGTCGATGGTGAGCGCCCAACGGCCGCCCACGTTGTAGACGGGGCGTCCAACCATGCCCTCTTCGCCACTTAGCGCGAAGTACACGACCGTCGCCTCTGTCTCCAGCGCCGTTCCTCGTCCTTCGACCTGGACGACCCGAGCCGGCACCGTCTCGATGCGCGGTTCCTCGGACAGGTCAAGATCGGCGCGTGCAAATCGAATCTCGGCCTCAAGGCAGTCCGCGGGTAGCTCGCTTCCCGGGACCAACGTCGGGCCGTCCAGGTGCACGACGACCGACGCCAGCTGGTCCGTGTCGTTCTGTTGCACCGCGCTCACGTACTGCGCGACAACGCCTGCAATCACGTCGGGTGACGGACCATCCGGGGCGGACGAGCATCCGGCGGGTAGGGCCAGGAACACCGTGAGCATCAGCGAGCCCCCCATCCGCCCGACGGGTGGGGGGAGCCGGCGACCACGATCTCTCGACACAGCGTCAGCGGGAGTATGTGATCGAGCTGGTCGTCGTCAAGGTCTTGTCGATCACCCAGCCTTCCCAGCACGAGCCTCCCCGGCACGCCTGCTTCGCCTTCCAGCTGTAGGAGTATGTCGGCCGCTTAAATGCGATCGAGTACGCCGGCACCTTCCCAGGCTTGACCTTCTGGGCGTACGCCAGGTCAAAACTCCTCAGGCGTTCGGGAGTCGACGCGCTCCAAGATGCCGCCGTCGTCGAAAGTGAGTTGCGCTTGACCGTCGTATCACAAACATTGACCGGAACGGAGACCCCGACGAACCATGAAAAGGAAACATCGATCTGCTGACACTTGCCTGTCTTGAACGTCGGCGTTGCTCGGTGCATGTTGTCGAAGCTGGCCGCGTTCGAGGTCACGGAGACGCTCCAGGGCGACGACTCCGCAAATAGATCGGAGAAGTCCTTTCCAGTCGTCCACGACGTGGACATATCCATCAGGTAGTAGTCGGCGCTCTTGTCCACCTCGTCGATCACGTACTTGTACGTGCAGAACGTGACTTTGCCGACGTTGCCGAGGACCTTCACGCCCGGGTACCCCTGGCGAGGGGACATGTCTAGCGCACCGGACCAGTTCAGCGCCCCGGAGCACTTCGACGAAACCAACTTCGCACTCTGCACGACAGGCAATGCACTAGCTGGTGCCGCTGGAACCACGAGCCCGACCGACGCGACCAGCGCCGATACAGTTGCAGCGAGTCGACCTCTTCGCACCCTGGCCTCCAATGGACATCGACGAACAAGAGCCAACGCGAGTAAAGCCGACCGTTTGCCCCGTTTCGTTGCTTCAGACCAACTTCACCCGATCGGAGGCATGGATACACCCGTCCGAGTGGTCACGGACGTCCCGGCCAACGGTCACGCCGTCGTCGCCTTCCAGACCGGCTCGGCCCCGAGGAGCCGTCTCACGGCGCTCATCGTGGTTGGTCAGCGGGCGGCGACGTCCTCGACCACGTGCTCGTCGCCGCCCGGAGCAGATGCCGGCGACGCGGGCTCATGGGACGTCCCACGCCACCGCGCGATCACCCGCATGAGGTGGTAGACGCCGATCGCAGTCGCGGTGCCGAGGGCGATGCCCGTGAACGTGAGGTCGCCCCATGTGAAGGTGAAGTCCGCGATCGCGACGATCAACGCGACTGCTGCAGGCGCGAGGTTCACCGGGTCGGAGAAGTCGACCCTGTTCTGAAGCCAGATGCGCACACCTAGCAGGCCGATCATCCCGTAGAGAAGGGTCGCCGCACCTCCGATCACGCCGGGCGGGACGGTGCCGACCGCCGCTCCGAACTTGGGGGACAGCGACAGCAGAAGGGCAGCAGCACCCGCCACCCAGTACGCCGCCGTCGAGTACACACGCGTGGCTGCCATGACACCGATGTTCTCTGCGTAGGTCGTGGTGCCGGAGCCGCCACCGAGACCCGCAAGCGTCGTGGCGACGCCGTCGGCCAGAAGGGCCCGTCCGGTCACAGAGTCCAGGTCGCGGCCGGTCATGGCAGTGACGGACTTCAGGTGCCCGATGTTCTCGGCTACGAGCACGAGGACTACTGGGAGGAAGACCGCGAGCGTGCTCAGCTCGACGCGCGGCGTGACGAACGTCGGTAGACCGAAGAGCGACGCTTCGGAGATCGCGTCGAGATCCACCTCGCCGCGCATCAAGGCGCACGCATAGCCGACAAGGACACCGATGAGGATCGACAGGCGTCCGAGGATGCCGCGGAAGAGCACCGAGCACAGGATGATCGCGCCTAGTGTCACAAATGCCGTGACCGGGGCGGCACGGAACCCCTTGTCCGGGGTGACACCCCACGCAGCGGGGGCGAGGTTGAACCCGATGAGCGCCACAATCGTGCCGGTCACCACCGGCGGCATGGTCACTTCGATCCAACGCGTGCCGAGAACATGCACGGCAACACCGACTGCCGCGAGGACGAGCCCGGTCACGAGGATTGCTCCGACGGCCGTCGCCTGGCCGCCGCTGGCGGTTGCGACACCAACGGGGACGATGAAGGCGAAGCTCGAGCCCAGGTAGCTCGGCACCCGATTGCCCGTGATGACGAGGAAGGCGAGCGTGCCGATCGCCGAGAAGAACAGCGTCGTCTGCGCCGAGAAGTCCGTGATGAGGGGCACCAGGAACGTCGCGCCGAACATCGCCACCACGTGCTGCATGCCGATGCCGATGGTGCGGGGCCACGAGAGGCGCTCGTCGGGGGCTACGACCTCACCTGGGGGGATGGTCTTGCCGTCGCCGTGCACCGTCCATGCGAACCAGCGCCCTCGCCGGGACTCGGCCTCAACCGCCACGTCAGCTCCTATTCCTGCTCTGGCTCGCCGTCCGGCTCGCCTGTGCGTACGAACGATCGGTGACCGTCCCGTCCCCCGTGACGGAGGGTAGTGGTCCGCGCCCGACGCGCAGCGAGAACGTCCGCATGACATGGTCGTGCGGTAACGTCCGCTGCGACTCGGGAGGCCGAGATGTCCGAGAACGACCAGCCCGTCACCCCGCCCTGGCCGGACCGCGTGGTTCCCGGCGGAGCGCCGGACCCGGTGGCAGCGACCGCACCGGTCGCGCCGCCGCCGCCCGACGCGCCGGACCAGGGGGACCCGGACGCGCTGCTGCAGGAGGAGCGACCGATCGTCCTGCCGCCGGCCGGTCCGCAGACCGGCGTCGTCACCCCGCCGCTCCAGTAGTCCGCCCGACCACCGCCTCGTCCCGCACGGGGCCCGCCAGCACGGAGGCCCCGCTGCACCGCCTGCGCCGCTCGACCCTGGCCGTCTGGGTCGCGTTCCTGCTGGTCCACGCCTGGTTGCTGGTGCTGGGCGTGTTCCTGCGACCCTCGCAGACGTTCTGGGACATCGACCTGTACCGCTGGTGGATGTGGCAGGGCCTGAACGACGGCACGTGGCCCGTGCTCGACGGGCCGTGGGTCTACCCGGTCGGTGCGCTCGTCCCGATGCTGACCGCCGCGACCGGCGGAACGGACAGCACCACGGGGTACGCGCTGGCGTGGAGCCTGTGGGTCACGGCGTTCAACGCCGTGGGGCTGGTGGCGCTGCTGCACGCGCCGCGCGTGGTCGGCCACCGGCACATCGAGCGCACCACGGCGGGGGCGTGGTGGTGGGTCGGGTTCACCGCGCTGCTCGGGCCCGTCGCGATGGGGCGGCTCGACGCGGTCGTCGCCCCCCTGGTGGTCGGGGCGCTCGTCGTCGCGCTGCGGCACCCGCGGATGGCCGCCGCGTTCCTGACGGCCGGGGCGTGGGTCAAGGCCGCGCCCGGCGCGCTGCTGCTCGCGCTCGTCGTCGTCGTGCGCCGCCCGTGGCGCGAGGTGGTGCTGCCCGCCGCGCTCGTGTGCGCGGGCGTCGTCGCGCTCGTCGTCCTCGGCGGCGGCCGGGAGCACCTGCTGTCGTTCCTCACCGAGCAGGGTGAGCGCGGGCTGCAGGCCGAGTCCGTGGGTGCGACCCCGTGGCTGCTGGCGAGCCTCGTCGACCCCGAGGTGGGCGTCGAGCTCAATGCCGAGCTCATCACGTGGGAGGTGCACGGCCCGGGCGCGCAGGGCGCGGCGGACGCGCTCGGCGTGCTGTTCCTCGTCGGCATCGCCGCCTCGGGGGTGTTCCTGTGGTGGTGCGCCCGCCGACTGGGGCCGCGCCTGTGGTCCGACGAGACCGCGCGCGCCCAGCTGCTGGTGCGCGGCGCGCTGCTGATCGCGACGCTGCTGATCGTCCTGAACAAGGTCGGGTCGCCGCAGTTCATCGGGTGGATCGCGCCGCCGGTGGCGGTCGCGCTCGCGCTGCGCCTGCCCGGGTGGCGGTCGACCGCGTGGTTCGTCGCCGCGATCGCGGGGGCGACGCAGCTCATCTTCCCGTGGGGATACCCGCAGATCACGACGGGCGGCGTGGGCATGACGCTCGTGCTCGCGGCGCGCAACGTCGCGCTCGTCGTGCTGGCCGCGACCGTCGTGCTCGACCTGCTGCGTGAGACGCACGCGCCCCGCGCGACCTCGGGCGACCCGGACGACGACCCGGCCGTGGCCTCGCACGTCGCGTCCGACGAGGACGCGCTGGTGCCCGGACCGACGCCCGAGCACCAGCGCGACGCTCAGCCGAGCTGAGGCGCGACCTCGCTCGCGACGAGCTCGAGGTGGTCCAGGTCGGCCAGGTCGAGCACCTGCAGGTAGGCGCGGCTCGCGCCCTGCTCGCGCAACCAGCCGAGCCGCTCGACGACCTCGTCCGGCGTGCCGGCGAGCCCGTGGGCGCGCAGCTCGTCGGGCTCGCGGCCGATCGCCTCGGCACGCTGCCGGAACTGCGCCTCGTCCTTGCCGACGCACAGCACGAGCGCCGCGGAGAGCACCAGATCGTCGGCGGGGCGGTCGATCGCCGCGCACGCCGCGCGGGCGCGCGCGAACTTCTCCGCGACCGTGTCGAGCTCGGGGAACGAGAGGTTGAACTCGCTCGCGAACCTCGCCGCGAGCGCGGGCGTGCGCACCGGGCCGTTACCGCCGACGATCACGGGCACACCCGGGCGGCCGTGGACCTGCTGCACGGGCTTCGGCAGCGCCGGTGAGTCCTCGAGCGTGTAGTGCTCGCCCGCGAAGCCGTACTTCTCCCCGACCGGCGTGCCCCACAGCCCGGTGACGATCTCGAGCTGCTCCTCGAGCAGACCGAACCGCTTGGCGGGGAACGGGATGCCGTACGCGCGGTGCTCCGCCTCGAACCATCCGGTGCCCAGCCCGAGCTCGACGCGCCCGCCCGACATCTGGTCGACCTGCGCCACCTGGATCGCCAGGATCCCCGGGTAGCGGTACGTGACCGACGACACGAGCGTGCCGAGCCGGATCCGGCTCGTCTCCCGCGCCAGGCCGGCGAGCGTGGTCCACGCGTCCGTCGGTCCCGGCAGGCCCTCGGTGCCCATGCCCAGGTAGTGGTCGGAGCGGAAGAAGGCGTCGAAACCTAGGTCCTCGGTCGCGCGCGCGACGCGCAGCAGGTCGTCGTAGGTGGCCCCCTGCTGAGGCTCGGTAAACACTCGCAGTTCCATACCCGCATTCTGCCTGCCCGCCCACGCCAGCCCGGAAGCCGCCCGCGGTCCTCCGGGTGGGCGATGGTCGGTGTCGGCGCGCGGCCCTACGCTCACGACGACGACGACAGGGGGATCGATGCACGTCACCGACCGATGGCGGGCGTCCGGCGCCGCGCTCGTGCTGCTCGCGCTGGCTGCCGGGTGCTCGTCCGCGACGCCGGAACCGACACCGACCACGTCCGGCAGCGGGTTCGTCGACGCGTCGGAGCACCAGTTCTACCTGGCGGGCGTCGACGGGATCGTCGACTACGCGGAACCGGACGTGACGGGCACGATCGCGGCGTCCCCCGGCGGCGGGGCGTTCGTCCACACGAGCGTCTCGAACGGCCGCGTCCCGTACACGTGGGCCGTGCACGACGACGAGCCGGCGGTGCTCGGCGACGCGTGGGAGGACGTGGGCGAGGTCGTCGTCGAGGTGGTGGACGAGCTCCACGTCCTCGGTTGGGGCGGGGGCTCGTGGGACGAGATGGACCTGGCGTTCGAGGGCCCCGGGCGGTACGTCGTGCGGTGCTCGGCGAGCGGGCGCGACCTGGACTGGGACATCGCCGCGGACCCGGTGCGCGAGCGGTACCACTTCGACGTCTGGCCCGCCCCGCAGGGCGCACAGGACCGCCTGATCCGCGCGGGCAGCTCACTGGCGCGCTCGACGATCGAGAACTGACGCGCCCCGCCCGCGAGGTCAGGGGCGCTGTTGGCAGGTGGGGCAGCGGTAGAGCTTGCGGGAGGCCATGTCCTCGACCGTGATCGGGGTGCCGCAGACGTAGCAGGGCTCGCCTGCGCGGCCGTAGACCCAGTGGCGCAGGGCCTTGTCCGTGAGGGCGGCGCGGCGCTCGTCGGGGGTCAGGTCCTCCCGGGTGAGCATCACGCCGGTCGCGATGCCGTCGGGCAGCAGGCGGGCCCAGTCCTGCCAGAGCGCGAGCGCGACGGCCGGCGGGACCTGCTTGCCCGGGGTCCACGGGTCGAGCCGCGCGCGGAACAGCAGCTCGGCGCGGTAGATGTTGCCGATCCCCGCGACCACCGACTGGTCCATGAGCAGCTGCCCGACGGCGACGCCCCGCGCGCGCAGGCGGCGCACCATCTCGGCACCCGCGGCAGCCAGGTCGCTCTCCGTGGCCGGGTCCGGTCCGAGCCGTGCGACGACCGCCGCGGCCGCCTCCGGGTCGAGCACCTCGCACGCCGACGGCCCGCGCAGGTCGGCCACGGTCTCGTCGGTCGCGAGGCGCACGCGCACCTGGCCGACGGGCTCGGGCGGGAACGCGTCGCCGTGCGGCACACCCGCGACGAGGCCGCCCTCGTCGGCGGGCGACTCACGCTCGTCCTCCCCCATGCGGACCGCTCGCCGCAGCCGCGGCGCACCCAGCGACCCCCACGCGGCCTCGCCCGCCACGATCGGGGACAGCCGCCCGTAGAAGTCCCACGCGCCGTACAGGCCGAGGTGCACGCGCAGCACGTCGCCGCCTGCGAACTCGAGGAACAGGTGCTTGCCCACGGCCGACGAGCGCTCGAGCACCTGGCCGTCGAGCCGTGCGGCGCCGGCGGCGAACCGCCCTTGCGGCGAGCTCACCCGCAGGGCGCGGCCGACGAGGTCGGCATCGAGCTGGCGGGCGATGCGGTGGACCGTATGACCTTCGGGCACACCCGCAGGCTATCGGCGGCGTGGTCGGCCGACGGGTCAGGCGGCCGGGTTGCTGCCGAGGCGGCCAGCCATCGCCTTGGCCAGCACCGGACGTGCGGCGCGGACCTCGGCCATCGACTGCGCGCGCTCGAGCACGTCGGTGATCTCCGGGCCGATCAGCTCGTGCCGGTCGAGCAGCGCGTCGCGCAGCGCCTCGACCAGGTGCCGGTTGCGGGACAGCAGGCGCCGAACGGTCGACCGGGCCTCGTCGAGCACACCCTCGAGCTGCTCGCGTGACGCCGGGTCGGCGAGCACCGCGGAGACCAGGTCCCGGTCGACCGCGAGGAACGAGACGAGCGAGCCCGTCATGCCCGCGGCCCCGACCATCTGCGCGGCGGTCCGGGTCGCGGCGGCGAGGTCGCTCGCGGGACCGGTCGAGGTGTGCCCGTAGAACAGCTCCTCGGCCACCCATCCGCCCATGGCGATCTGCACGAGCGCCTGCAGGTCGTACTGCGAGTGCGTCCACACCTCCTCGCAGTCGGTGTGCGCGAGCAGCCCGAGCGCCTCGCCGCGGCGGATGATCGTCAGCACCTCGAGCGTCCGGTTCGGCGCGACGAGCCACGCGACGGTCGCGTGCCCGGCCTCGTGCGTCGCGATCAGCTGCTGCTCGGCCTCGGTGTAGCGCACGGGCTGGCCGATCCCGACCATCTCGGTGATGCGCGCCTGCTCGACGTCGTGGAACGACATGGTGGTCGAGCCGCGGCGCAGCGCGTTGACGAGCGCCTCGTCGAGCAGGTGCTCGACCATGACCGGCGTCCACCCGTTGGTCGCCGCCGCGATGCGGTCGCGCAGCGCGGGGTCGTCGAGCGAGACCTCGTGCGAGCGTCGGGCCAGGAAGTGGTCGACGAGCGCCCGACGACCGTGCGCGTCGGGCGTGGAGAACGTCAGGTGCCGGTCGAACCGGCCCGGGCGCAGGAGCGCGGGGTCGAGCGAGTCCGCGCGGTTGGTCGCGGCGATCAGCAGGATCGGCGCGCGTCCCGGGCGGCGCTGCTTGAGCTGCTTGTGGCCCGGCAGCAACAGGTTCACGGCCGCGATCATGCGGTTGACGAGCTTGTCGGTGCCCGTCGGCTCGTCGAACGACTGCATCTGCACGAGCAGCTCGTTCACGACCCCGCCGGTGCCCTCCGAGACGACCGCGTTCGTCGTCGTCCCGCCGAGTCCCGGCAGCAGCCCGGAGGAGGCCGAGACGCACGACGACGAGGCGGACGGGATCCCGGACGGGACCGCACCGAGCATCCCGCCGCGGCGCAGTGCGATCGCGTCGATCTCCTCGATGAACCCGATCGCGCCACCCTCGCGCCGGGCGGTGTTGCGCAGCGCCCGGAAGTACGCGCGGATCTTGCGGGCCGTCGCGCCGTAGTACATCGACTGGAACGACGTGGCCGAGACGAACAAGAACGGCACGCCCGCCTCGGCGGCCATCGCCTTGGCGGTCATGGTCTTGCCGGTCCCGGGAAGGCCCTCGAACAGCAGGCCGCGGCGCGGGGTGCCGCCCATCTGGTCGGCGAACCGCCGGTGCGTCTGGAACAGGTCGATCGAGCGGCGCACGTCCTCCTTCACGGGGTCGATGCCGATCACGTCGTCGAGCCGCACGTCCACCTGCTCGGGGCGGTAGACGAGGTGCGGCGAGCGAGACGTCCCGACCGTCGTCAGCACGACGAGCAGGAGCATCGCGACGAAGAACACGATGATCGTCACGAGGAACGGGTCCATCGTCGGCAGCTGCGGCAACGGCGACCGGTTGAGGAATGCGGCCGCGATGACCCACGCCTCCACGAGCAGGACGAGCGCGGCGAGCCGGTAGACGCGGCGACGGCGCATCCGCTCGCGCTCGACCGCGATGTCGTGCGCACCCTGCCGGATCGGCGACCTCAGCTCCTCGGCCACGTCGGTCTCCTCGTCGTCGATCGCCGGACGCACGCACCGGCGGGCACGCGCGTACCGCGGCGCCACGGCACCACGTCCGCCCATCGTCCGGCCGGGTGAACACCACCGCAAGATCGGACAATTCGGACCACCCGAACGGCGTAGTGCCTCGTCCCTCCGGGTCCGCCGCCCGCCCGCCGAGGGCGGTCCGCCACCCGCGCCGCGGACGCGACCGGGTGCACGGCCGCGTCCTGCGGCACCATGAGATCGGGACGACCCGGACGACGAGGGAGGCTGCGTGGGTGCCACCGCACGGCCCCGACGGGCGCACGCATCAGCGGCTGCCCTGCTCGTCGCCGCGCTCGGCGGGTGCTCCTCGTCCGGCCCGGTCGACGCCCACGCGCCTGCGCCCGCGGTCGTCGTGCACGAGGACGTCACGGTCGCGAAGGCCGCCGTCCCGTCCCCCGAGCCGCTCCCCGACCTGACGACGCTCACCGTCATCGACCCGGTGCACGTCGTGCCCGGTCTGCTCGCCCTCGACGGCCTCACCCAGCTCGAGAACGACGACGCGACGCTCGGCCGCTGGCGCACGGCGTCGGTCGTGCGCGACACCGCCGCGTACGACGCGCCCCACGGCCGGCCGGTCGGCGTGCTGCCGGCACGGACGCTCGGGATCGCCACGACCGTCCCCGTGGTCGACGCGCGCGGCGGCTGGCTGCGCGTCATGGTCGCCGCGCGCGGCGCGCTGCCGAGCCAGGACGCGACGCGCGTCAACGAGCGCACGGCGTGGGTCCGGGCAGCCGACACCACGCCCGGCGGCACCGACTGGCGTGTCACCGTCGACACGTCCGCGCAGACCGTGACGATCGACGACGGGCAGGACGTCACGACGCACCCCGTGCTCGCCACCGGGTCGCCGTCGCGACCCACGCCGCCGGGGCCGCAGTTCGTCGTCGGGGCGTTCTGGGACCAGCCGGGCACGACGACACCGCGCGTGATCCTGCTGTCCACGCAGAGCGAGACCATGGACGACTACGACACGCGCACCGGCACGTCCGCGACGGCCTTCCACACGACGACGCTGCGCTCGCGCGGCGAGGTGTCGAACGGCTGCATCCGCCTGTCCGACGAGGTCGCCGACCTGCTCTGGAAGCGCGTCCCGGCCGGCACGCTCGTCGTCATCACCTGAGGTCGCCTGGACCTGAGGCATCGTCAGACCGCGCGTCGGCGGGTCCGGCCGCGGGGTGGCCGGACCCGCCGTCCGGTCAGCCGATCGCGGTCTCGATCGCGGCGCGCAGCGCGCCAGGCACGGTGAAGTCGCCCTCCCAGCGCTCGCCGTCGATGAGCACGGTCGGTGTGACGGCCTTGCCCTGGGCGTTCAGCGGGATCAGCGCGGGCGTCGCGGCGGCCCACCCGGCGAACAGCCGACCCTTCGGCGTGCTGGTCGTGAACGTCGCGGTCACGTCAGCCGACACTCCCGCGGACTCGGCGAGCGACGCGAGGGTGTCGTCGTCGAGGCCCTCCGAGCCCTCCTGGGGCTGCGTGCCCTCGGCGAACAGCGACGTCAGGAACGCCGGGAACGCCGCGGGCGCGCGGTCCGCGACCACGCCGAGCGCGTTGACCGCGCGCGTCGAGTAGACCGTCCCGCGGGAGAGCTCGTCGAGGACCGCGACCGGGTGGTAGACGACCGTGACGCCCTGCTGCGCGACGAGCTCGGCCAGGTCGTCGCCGTTGACCTGCTCGAGCACGCCGCACCACGGGCACATCGGGTCGAGGTAGACGTCGACGGTGACGCCGTCGCCGATCGACCCGACACCCGCCGCACTGACCGGGAGCCCGCCGGTCTGCGGGTCGGCCGTCGCGGGAAGGGTGACGTCCGCGAGCGCGGGCGACTGGGTCGGGTACAGGACGTCGGCGGCGACCACCCGGCCTTCCTGAGCACGCAGGACGGCGGACACGAGCGCGGCGACGAGCCCGAGGACCGCGACGACGACGAGCGCGACGACGACGAGGCGCGTGCGCCGGGCCGCGCGCTGCTGACGCTCCCGCGCCTCGCGCGCCTGCTGGCGCGCGAGCTCGCGACGCTGGTCGCGGGTGGGGTGAGGGGACTTCTGGGACGTGGGCTGCGGGGACTGTGGTGCGGGCATGACGAGGACTCCTTGGTCGGACGTACGGGGACGGGCGGCGGTTCAGACGAACCGCGGCGGTCCCCGGTGCGACCAGGTGGAGGAGTGCCCGACGGCGGAGCGCAACGGCCCCCGAGAGGCACGGGCGGGCCCGGCATGGGCGACGACGAGCGTGCCCACAGGCTGCAGCTCGAGACCCCCGACGAGCCGGCGCACGAGCGCGACGAGCGGCGCCGCGAGCCCGGCGGCGTGCAGGCTCACCAGCAGCTCGCGCAGGAGCAGCAGCGGCAGCAACGCGGCAGCAGCCAGGACCACGGACCGCGTCAGCGCGTCCGGGCCGGCCTCGCCCTGCACGCACCCGACCGCGCGCGCGACCGACGTCACGTGCAGCGTCAGTCGGTCCAGGGCGTCCGGCGGCAGGCACAGCTGGGCGAACGCGCGCAGCCGGCCCAGCGCGCCCACCCACACCAGGGTCAGGCTCGCCAGGAGGAGGAGGCGCACACCCCTGGGCATCGGCGCGAGCATAGCCCCGCCCGCTCTCCACCCGACAGGCACCGGCGCTCCGTCCGGTTCGCCCGCGTTTGCCGGATCGTCGTCCGGTGCTCCAGCGCACGACACCCGCGCGGCGGCTGCGCGCCACCCGACGTCGGTGGAGTGGTGCCACCCGCGCGCATCGGGCGGCGGGGCACCACATCGAGGAGCACCCTGATGAGGACACGCATGCTGCGCCCCGCGGCCGTCGCGACGATCGCGCTGGCGCTGACCGCCGGCGCCGCGACGGGCTGGGCGGCCACGGGCAGCCTGACCGGCAACGGCGACGCCCGCCGCATCGCCGGCGACCAGACGCACCAGCTGCGCAAGCAGCTCGTCGGCGGGCACGCCCGCAACGTCATCCTGCTGATCGGCGACGGGATGGGCGACTCGGAGATCACCGTCGCCCGCAACTACGCGCTGGGCGCGGCGGGCCGGTTCGCGGGCCTCGACGCGCTCCCCGTGACCGGTCAGTACACGACGTACGCGCTCGACAAGGCCGACGGCAAGCCGGACTACGTGACGGACTCGGCGGCGTCGGGCACGGCGTGGGCGACGGGCACCAAGTCGTACAACGGCGCGGTCTCCGTCGACGTCACGGGCAAGCCGCAGCGCACGATCCTCGAGCTCGCGCGGGCCAACGGCCTGCGCACGGGCAACGTCTCGACCGCGGAGATCCAGGACGCGACGCCCGCGGTCCTCGCCTCGCACGTGACGAGCCGGTCCTGCTACGGCCCGGTCGCGACGACGAAGACCTGCCCGACGAACGCGCTCGAGTACGGCGGTCTCGGCTCGATCTCCGAGCAGATCCTGGCGACCCGCGCGGACGTCACGCTCGGCGGCGGCGCGAAGTCGTTCGGCGAGACGGCCGTCGCCGGTCCGTGGGCGGGCAAGACGCTGCTGCAGCAGGCCACCGAGCGTGGCTACCAGGTGGTGACCGACGAGGCGGGTCTCGCCCAGGTCCGCACCGCCGACCAGAAGCGACCCGTGCTCGGGCTGTTCGGCGCGGGCAACCTGCCGGTGCGCTGGAACGGCCCGCTCGCCACGCACACCGGCGGCGGCGAGCCCGCGGTGCGCTGCACGCCGAACCCGGCGTACGGCTCCGCGCCGACGCTCGCCGAGCTGACGACGAAGGCGATCGACCTGCTCGACCAGCCCCGCGCGCGCAAGGGCTTCTTCCTGCAGGTCGAGGGCGCGAGCATCGACAAGCAGGACCACGCCGCGAACCCGTGCGGGCAGATCGGTGAGACGGTCGACCTCGACGAGGCCACGCAGGTCGCGCTCGCGTACGCCAAGAAGCACCGCGACACGCTCGTCGTCGTGACGGCGGACCACGCGCACTCGAGCCAGATCGTGGCGGCCGGTTCCACCACGCCCGGGCTGACGCGCACGCTCGTCACCGCCGACGGCAAGAACATGACCGTCGCGTACGGGACGGCCGAGGAGGGCGGCTCGCAGCAGCACACCGGCAGCCAGGTGCGGGTGGCGGCCTACGGACCGTGGGCGGCGAGCGTCGCGGGGCTGACGGACCAGACCGACCTGTTCTTCACGATGCGCGACGCCCTGCGACTCGACCCGAGGGCCCGCACCCGCTGACGTCGGGACGGGCAGCACGCGACCGCCCGCCGCTGGGAGGGGGCCCAGCGGCGGGCGGTCGGCTCCGGACGCATCAGCGGATGCGCACCCCCGGCGACGTGCGGGTCGCCGTCGTGTATCCCTTCTTCGTGCCGGTGACGCTGACCGTGATCCGGTCGCCCCGGTCGGCCGCTCGTACCTTGTAGCTCTGGCCGGTGGCGCCCTTGATCGCGACTCCGTCGACCTTCCACTGGTAGGTCAGCCGGGTCCCCGCCGTCCACGTGCCCGGCAGGGCCCGCAGCGCCCGCCCCACGGCCGGAGTTCCGGTGATCCGCGGCGTCGACGACTGCAGCCGCCAGGTGCGCGCGGCCGAGACGACCGACGCCGTGACGTACCCGGGGCGGCTGCCGGTCACGCGGACCGTCAGCTTCTTGCCCGCGAGCGCCTTCGACAGCCGCAGCGTCGACTTCGTCGCCCCGCTGATCGGCTTGCCGTCGGCGTACCAGCGGTACGTGAGCGTCGCGACGGGCTTCCACGTGCCCGTCCGCGCGGTCACGGTCTTCCCGACCGCCACGGTCCCGGCGATGGTCGGCCTCGGCGCGACGAACGTCGCCTTGACCACCACCGCGGTCTGGCCCGAGAGCAGCGACCGCGAGACGAGACCGTCCCCGGACCCGGTCACGCGCACCGCCAGACGCTTGCCGACGTGCGCCGGGGCGACGACGAGCGTGCGCGCCGTGGCGCCCGCGACGGCCTTGCCGCTCGCGTACCACTGGTAGCTCAGGCGCACCCCCGGCGGACCCCATCCGGCCGCGGTGGCGGTCAGCCGCTGGTCCACGCGCGCCTGACCCGCGACCGTCACGGTGCCGGGCTCGACCTCGCGCGGGTCGGGCGTGCAGTCGGGCGTCGTCGCGGTGAGCAGGTACTCGACCACCTGTGCCTCGCCGGCGAACGCGTACCCGGTGGCGGGGCGCGCCTCGACGCGCACGGTGGCGCCCGCGGCGATCGGGATCGCACCGCTCACCGTCTGGCCGTCGACCGTGTAGACGACGCCTGGCACCGACGGCACGGCGATCGAGCCGTCGACGACCTCACCCTCGACGCACCGCGGTGCGGTCAGCACCGGCGCGACGGGCGTCACGACCACGGGCGCCACAGGCGCGAGCTCGGTCGTGCGCGTCTGCTCCTGGTGACCGGCGAGGTCCTGCGAGCGGACGTGCACGTACACGGTGGCGTCCTGGTCGAGCGAGACGCCGAACGGCTCCTCGTACGTGGCCCACATGACGTTCTCGCTCGACTCCGGGTCGGCGCTCGGCCCGTAGGAGAACAGGGTCCGGGCGAGGCCCGAGCCGGGCTCGGGGTCCGTCGGCGTGAGCGTGAACGTCGCGGAGGTCGCGCCGAGCGCGTGGGCGACCTCGGTGACGGGTGCCCGCGTGTCGACCTTGAGCGTGCGCGTCGCCTCGCCCGTGCGGTCCTCGCTGTCGGTGGCGCGTGCCGCGACCGCGACCGTGCCCTCCGCCTCGACCGTGACCGGCTCGGTGTACGGCTGCCAGTCGCCGGAGCCGATGCGGACCTCGACGGACTCGACGGGCGCACCGCCCTCGACCACGCGCACGCTCACCTGCGGCGACGCGGTGTACCAGCCCGACGAGGCGGGCGCGGAGTCGACGTCGACCGCGACGCCCGGGCCCTCGTCGTCGGAGGCCGGGGCGACGACCCACACGGTGCACTCCACGCGCGGCGCGAAGCCGGACACCGCGCCCTCGACCGCGAACAGCGAGTCGGCGTCGGCGTAGTCCGCCGGGTCGATCGCGTCCCAGGTCACGGGCGTCGTGGACGCCGCGCTGCCGTCCGCGTGCCACGCCGTCACGGTGCGCGCGCACACGGGTGCCACGCCTGGCGTGGTGACCGTGGTCGTGTGGTCGACCTCCTCGACCGGCGAGGCGAGGTCGGCGACGACATGGACGGTCGCGGCGAGCTCCGTGTCGCCCGCGGCGCCCTCCACGAGCGCCGTGCCGAGCTCGTCGACCGCGTCGGCCGGGACGGGGTCCCACGTCGCGTCGACGTAGGCCAGCGGGCCGTTCTCGGGCAGCACCCAGACCTCGTCGGGCAGGGTCGGCACCTGGCCGACGAGCGTGCGCACCGCGACGTCCTCGACCGCGATCGGGGCGTTCGGGTCCACGGGGACCTCGGGCTCGGTGCCGCCCGTGCCCCACACCTGCCACTCGGTGGACGCGACCGCGTAGTACGGGTCGGGGTCGCCGCGGACCTCCGCGTCGAGGACCAGGCGCAGCGCGGTCGTCGTGACCGGCGTGAACGTGACCTCGTTCGGGCCGAGGATCGCGCCCGCGCCCGTCGCGATCGGGTACGTCGTGGTGCTGACGGGCTGGAACTGTCCCGAGGCGTCCCGGTACTCCAGGTGCCACGCGGTGGGGCTGTGCACGTTGCCGGCGCTCGCGACGTCGTTCCAGAACCACACCGCGGACCGGTCGACCGTGACCGGCCACTCCCAGTCGTACTGCGCCCAGTGCTGCGCGAGGAAGTCGCTGTAGGTGCCCCACACCGAGCCGTGGCCGTCGGGCGTGAGCTCGGTGCCGTCGTTGAGCGCCGAGGCGCGGTTCCACCCGGGGACGAAGCTCACGGTGGGCGCGGCGATCAGCGCGACGTTGCTCGCGACCGTCTCGTCGGCGGCGGTGAGGGCCGCACCCGCCGGCACGGCAGCGGGTCCACGCTCGAGCGCCACCGATCGCGGCGCCGCACCCGCGGACGTCCCGACGAGCGCCCCGGTCCCGACGAGCGCGACGGCGGCGACCGCCGCGACCAGCCGGCTGAGACGCACGCCCGGGCGCAGGTCGACGGCGCTCATCGGGCCACCGCCGGACGCTCGAAGGGCGCACGCGCGGCCGCGACCAGCACCTTCTGCCGGTCTCTCGCGCTCATCAACCGTTCCGCGACCCAGGCCCCGGACGTGGTCTGGACCCGCTCGAGGAACGCCTGCCTGTCGGCGAACGGCGCCCCGGCCCACACGTCGTCGAGGAACGACGTGCCGTCGGTGCGCGTGGGGTTGGCGGCGCCCGAGTCGACGCCCGCGAACGCGATCTTCTTCTCCGAGCGCTGCACGTACATGTGGTACGCGACGTCCTGCCCGGAGAACGCGGGCTCGAACTGCTGCCCGCCGATGGTCACGTAGCCGTACTCGTCGGCCCGGACGTCACGCGACAGCGACCCGTCGAGGCCCATGCGGTCGTACAGCGAGAGCTGCAGGTACTTGGTCGACGAGCTCAGCGCGGACAGCACCACGGGCCCGCGCTGCAGCGACTGGATGTCGGCGCGGTCGACGGTCGGCTCGGCGCGTAGCGGGAGCGCGATCGTCAGGGCGACCTCGTCGCCCGTGGCCCACGTGCGGTCGATCGACAGGTACGTGCCGGGCGTCGCGGTGCCGTCGGCCGTGCTGGCGACCGTCGTGCCGTTGACCTTCACGACGAACGACGTGGCCCACCCGGGCACGCGCAGCCGCAGGTCGAGCGCGCCCGACCCCTGCGCGATGCGGATCGTGACGTCCTCGTCGTTCGGGTAGCCGCCCTCCTGGACGATCCGCATGCCGCGCGCGGTCCAGCGCAGCTCGGAGGCGACGTAGAGGTTGACCCACAGCGCCGACTCGTCGGCCGCGTGGAACCAGATCGAGTCCTGGTACTTGACCGGGCTCTCCAGGCCCGTGCCGCCGCAGCACGTGCCGATGTTGCCGTTCCCGTACTCCTTCCGGGCGCCGGGCCCGACGGGGTACATGTACAGGTTCTGCGGGCTCGTCGTCGACGACTGGTCCCGCTTGCCGCCCAGGATGTGGTTGAGGACGGTGCGCTCGTAGTAGTCCATGTAGGCCGCGTCCTGCTGCTCGAAGAACAACGTACGAGCGACCTTGAGCATGTTGTACGCCGCGCAGGACTCGGCGTTGCGCGGCCCGATGTCGCCCGCCACGGTGTCGGCCGGGCCCCACATCTCGCCCTCGCCCGTGCCGCCGTGCGCGTACATGCGCCCGGGCACGATCATCCCGAAGAAGTTCCGGGTCGCCGTGGTGTACGTCGCGTCGCCGGTCCAGGAGCCGAGCTTGGCGTAGCCGACGAACGTGGGGATGTGCATGTTCGCGTGCTTGCCGTTGAGCGTGTCCCGGTTCTCGGCACACGCGGTGACGAGCGAGCGCAGGTCGAACAGCCGCGAGGCGGCGAGGAAGTTCGCGCGGTCGGCGGCGGTGGACAGCGTGTAGAGGTCGACGAGCGAGTCGTTCATGCCGCCCGCCTCGCCGCCGATGTAGATGCCCCACATGCGCTCGAGCTGCTCGGCCGAGCACGCCGACAGGCGCGCGTACGTCCAGCGCCCGAGGCCCTCCGCGAGCTGCAGCGCGAGCGGGTTGCCCGTGTAGCGGTACGCGTCGATCAGGCCCGCGAGGATCTTGTGGCACGTGTACCAGGGCGCCCAGATCTCGCCGTAGGGCGCGTACGCCTCGAGCGCGCTGAACTGCCACTCGCCGTACGCCGCGAGGAACCCCGGGTGGGAGTACTTGCCCGTGGCGGCGAGCGCCGCGCGGCACTCCTCGAGACCGGTGACGAACTCGTCGACCTTGGCCAGGATCGCCTCGTCTCCCGTGGTCGCGTACGCCATCGCGAGCATCGACAGGTAGTGCCCGCCGTAGTGGCCGCGCAGCAGACCGCCTGCGCCGCGCGTGTTCTGGCCACGCACGTACTCGGCGGGGCCCCAGCGCTGCTCGTCGGGCGCGGGGCCGAGCTCCTCCCAGCCGCCGGGTGCGCTCGCGCCGTTCACCGACAGGCCGGCGTTGCGCCGGAACACGACGAGCAGGCGGTCGACGGGGTAGGCCTTCGCGAGCGCGATCATCTGCTGCTGCGCGCGGGTGAACACGCTCTGCCCGAGCGAGACGTCGCTCAGCGCGAACGGCCGCACGGTCCACGAGGCCGGGAACGCGCCCTGCGCCTCGCTCACCGCGGCCGCCCTGGCCGCGCGGGGCACGGCCAGGCCGGCGGGCGCAGGCGCGGCGGTCCGCGAGCCGGCCGCGGCGGCCGGTACGGCCCACGCGATCCCCGCGGCGGCGGTGGCGAACGCCCCCGCGCGCAGGAGCGTGCGGCGCCCCAGGGGGCGCTCGACCAGCGCGAGCAGGTCGCGTCCGGGGCTGTGGCCGCCGGTGGCCGGCGGGCTGCTGAGGTCAGGGTCGTGCTGGTCGTGCGCGTGCTGCATGGCGCCCTCTCCACGTGGTCGTCGTTGACCGTCCCGGTCGGGCGATGGCAGTCGGTCCGCCCGGGCTCCCGCCTGGTGTGCGTGTGGTGCGTGGCGGGACCCGGCCAGTCTGACCCGGGCGCCACAGGTTCGCAATGGGTTTCGGTCTTTTCGGTCAGACCCGCTCGCGCCCGGTCGGGCCCCTGCAGGACGGTCGACCTACGATCGACGAGGGCGAATGGCCCCGACCGCGACGAGGGAGTCCGCATGAGCGACCACACGACGGCGGACCGGGAGGCTCGCCTGCTCGCGAGCGTTCCGGACGGGCTGCTGATCGGCGGCCGGTGGCGTGCCGCATCCGACGGCGGGACGTTCGCGGTGCACGACCCGTCCGACGGCTCGGTGGTCGCGCACGTCGCGTCCGCGACGGTCGCCGACGGCACCGCGGCACTCGACGCCGCGGCCGCGGCCTTCCCCGCGTGGTCCCGGACCCCCGCCCGCGAGCGCGCCGAGACCCTGCGGCGCGCGTTCGACCTGCTGACCGCACGCGCCGACGACGTCGCGCTGCTCATGACCGTCGAGATGGGCAAGCCGCTCGCGGAGTCCCGCGCCGAGGTCACCTACGGCGGGGAGTTCCTGCGCTGGTTCTCCGAGCAGGCCACGCGCGTGCAGGGCCGCTACGGCCCGAACCCCGAGGGCACGGGCCGGATGATCGTCAGCCAGCACCCCGTGGGCCCGTGCTTCCTCATCACGCCGTGGAACTTCCCGCTCGCGATGGCCACGCGCAAGATCGCCCCCGCGCTCGCGGCGGGGTGCACGGTCGTCGTGAAGCCCGCGTCCCTGACCCCGCTGACGACCCTGTTCGTCGCGCAGCTCCTGCAGGAGGCGGGCGTCCCGGACGGCGTCGTCAACGTGATCACGACGAAGGCCACGGGGCCGGTCTCCGAGGCGATCATCCGTGACCCGCGCCTGCGCAAGCTGTCCTTCACCGGGTCCACGCCGGTGGGCCGGAGCCTGCTCGAGCTCGCGGCGGGCGGCGTGCTGCGCACGTCGATGGAGCTCGGCGGGAACGCGCCGTTCGTCGTGCTCGACGACGCGGACCTGGACGCCGCGGTCGACGGCGCGCTCGCCGCGAAGTTCCGCAACATCGGCCAGGCCTGCACCGCCGCGAACCGGTTCCTGGTGCACCGCTCGGTGGCCGACGAGTTCGCGCGGCGCGTCACCGAGCGCGTCTCGTCGTTCCGCACGGGACGGGGGACGCAGGACGGCGTGACGATCGGTCCGCTGATCGACGAGGACGCGGTCGCCAAGGCCGACGAGCTCGTCACCGACGCCGTGCACCGCGGCGCGACGGTGCGCACGGGCGGCTCGCCGCTCGACCGCCCCGGGACGTTCTACGCCGCGACCGTCCTGTCCGACGTCCCTGCTGACTCCCGCCTGATGCGCGAGGAGATCTTCGGACCCGTCCTGGCGATCGTCCCGTTCGACGACGAGGACGAGGCCGTGCGGCTCGCGAACGACACCGAGTACGGCCTGGTCTCCTACGTCTACACGCAGAGCCTGGCGCGCGGGCAGCGCATGATCGAGCGGCTCGAGACCGGGATGATGGGGCTCAACGTCGGTGTCGTCTCGAACGCCGCGGCGCCGTTCGGCGGGTGGAAGCAGTCGGGGCTCGGCCGCGAGGGTGGCGCCGAGGGGATCGCCGAGTACCTCGAGACGAAGTACACGCTCACCGCCGACCCGTTCGCGTAGGCGACCGTTCGTGTGCGCGCGGCGGTGACCAGCCGGCGACGCGTCGGTGAACACTGCGCCCACGGTCCCGTTCGCCCGGTTCCTCCCCCGCGCGGTGCGGCACGATCACCGGGTGTCGAACGACGTGGACATGCTGGTCAGGGCAGCGCGGGTGGCGGGAGGCGTGCACCGGCTGGTCGACGACCTCGCGGCCGACCTCACCGTGGTGGAGCCGCAGACGCCGATGAGCGAGGTCGAGGTGCTGTTCCGGTCGCCGCACGTCGCGTGCCTGGGCGTGCGGCGCGACGACGACCACGTCGGGCTGCTCACGCGCAGCCGGTTCGCCGACGCGCAGACCGGCCGGCTCGGCTTCGGCCGCGCCGTGCTCACGCGCCGCCCGATCGCCGAGGTCGCGGACTTCGCGCCGCTCGTCGTGGACTCCGGCACCGGCATCGTCGAGGCCGCGACCCGCGCCATGGAGCGGCACGGGTCGGCGCGCTACGACGACGTCGTGGTGCGCGGGTCCACCTGGGCGTCGGTGGCGACCGGCGACCTGGTCCTCTCGCTCGTCGCGTCCCTCACCACGCGCTCGCTGCACGACCCGCTGACGCGGCTGCCCGGGCGCGAGCTCGTGCTGCACACGCTGCGGTCGTGGTCGACGATGCTCGCGGGCTCGTCGCGGCGGCTCGTCCTGCTCGTCGCGGACGTCGACGACTTCGGCGCGCTGAACGCCACCCACGGACCGGTCGCCGCCGACGACTTCCTCGTCCGGCTCGCCGGTCGCCTCAAGGCCGCGCTGCCCTCGGGCGCCCTCGTCGGGCGCACGGGCTCGGACGAGCTCATGGCGGTCGTCATGGTCGCCGGGGCCACGCCCGAGCAGTTCGAGCAGCACGTCGCGCAGCTGCGCCGCGAGGTCGACCACGCGCTCGCACCGCAGCGGGGCGACGACCGTCCCGTGCGGCTCGTCGTGGCCAGCGACCTCGGCGCCGCGCACGCCGACGCCCTGGTCACGCAGGCGCTCGCCCGCATGCACGCGCTCAAGCGCCGCGAGCGCGTGCCCGCATGAGCCCGCGCGCTCAGGCGGGAGCGGGCGCGCTCCAGCGCAGGCCGTCCAGCACCAGGCGCAGGACGCGCTCGGTGCGCTCGCGGTCCATCGACTCGACGCCCGCGAGGCACACGCCGCTCACCGCGCGCATGAGGTCGGCGGGCTCGAGGTCCGTGCGGATCGAGCCCTCGGCCTGCGCTGCGGCGACGAGCCGTGTGGCGGCGCCCTCGAGCCGGGTGCGGCCCTCGTTCATGACCTCCGCGGCCTGCGGGCCCAGCCCGGCCTTGAGCGCCGAGGCCATGCCGCGCTTGCGGATGACGTAGCCGACGAAGCCGAGGACCCAGGTGTCGAGGGCCTCGCCCGCCGGGAGCCGGGTGAGCAGCTCGTCGGCCCGCGCGACGAACGCGTCGAGGCTCGAGCGGTAGACGCTGGCGATCAGGTCGAGCCGCGTCGGGAAGTGGCGGTACAGCGTGCCGACGCCGACGCCGGCCGTGCGCGCGATGTCCTCCAAGGAGGCGTCGGTGCCCTGGGCGTCGAAGGCGGCGGTGGCGGCGTCGAGGATCTTCTGGCGGTTGCGGGCGGCGTCGGCGCGCAACGGCCGCGCAGCGGTCGCGTCCTTGCTCACCACACGCTCCTCGTCGTCGTCGGCATGCAGCAGATCATCGCATGCTCTTGCGTAACCGGAGGCACCCTCCGTATAGTCCCATCACAGCGGAGGCTCCCTCCGCTTCATCGACATCATAGACCGCGGAGGTCCGCATGATCGCGCCCGCGTCCCCCACCTCTCGCACGGCCTCGCCCGTGCTGGTCCTGGCCGCCATCCTCACCACCCAGCTCATGCTGGTGCTCGACATGACGATCGTGAACGTCGCGCTGCCGGACATGCAGCGCGCACTCGGTTTCACACCCACCGGCCTGTCCTGGGTGCTCAACGCCTACACGCTCGCCTTCGGCGGGCTGCTCCTGCTCGGCGCCCGCACGGGCGACCTGCTCGGCCGGCGCCGCGTCCTGGTCGCCGGCATCTCGCTGTTCACGGTCGCGTCGCTCGTCGGCGGGTTCGCTGGCTCGGACGTCACGCTGCTCGCCGCCCGGGCGGCACAGGGCATCGGCGCGGCCTTCGCGGCACCGTCCGCACTCGCCCTGCTCATGGGTCGCTTCCCCGAGGGTCGCGAGCGCGCCCGCGCGCTCGGGTACTTCTCCGCCGTCTCCATCGGCGGGTCCGCACTGGGCCTGATCGCCGGCGGGATGCTCACGCAGTGGGTGTCGTGGCGGTGGGTCATGTTCGTCAACGTGCCGATCGGCATCGGCCTGGTGCTGCTCGCGCGCGCCGTCCTCACCGAGACGCGCCGCCACCCCGGCCGGTTCGACCTCACGGGCGCGTTCACCTCGACGATCGGCATGACGGCGCTGGTCTACGGGTTCGTCGAGGCCGCGGAGTACGGGTGGTCCGCGCCGCGGACCGTGGCCGCGTTCACGGTCGGCGCGCTCCTGCTGGTCGCGTTCGTGCTCACCGAGCTGCGCGCGCCGTCACCGATCACGCCGCTGCGGCTCGTCGCCGACCGCACCCGCGCCGCGGCGCTCGTCGGGCGGCTCCTGCTCATGGCCGCGATGACCGGGCTGTTCTTCTTCCTCACCCAGTTCCTGCAGGACGTCCTGGGCTACTCGCCGCTCGCCACAGGCGTCGCGTTCCTGCCCATCACCGTCATGCTGCTGGTGTTCTCGCAGGTCAGCGCGCGTCTCATGGAGCGGCTCGGGACCCGGGGGCTGATGGTCGGCGGGCTCACCGTCACCACCGTCGCCCTGGTGCTCCTGTCGCGGCTCACCGCCGACTCCAGCTACCCGCAGATCCTGGTCTCACTCGTGCTGTTCGGGATCGGCAACGGGCTCGCGTTCGTCCCGCTGACCGCCGCCGGGCTCCAGGGCGTCGACCCGCGCGACGCCGGCGCGGCCTCCGGGCTCCTCAACGCCGCGCAGCAGATCGGCGGCGCGCTCGGGCTGGCCGTGCTCGTGACCGTGGCGGAGTCCGCGGCGCGGGCCGCCGGACCGGTCGGGTCCACCGCCGCGGAGATCGCGCAGCACGCGTTCGTCGTCGGGGCGCAGCAGGCGTTCCTCGTCGGCGCGGGCCTGACGGCCGTCACCGTGGTCCTCCTTGCCCTGCTCGTCCGGCCTGCGCGCCTGGCACCCCAGGTCGTCGAGCCTGACCGCGAGCTCGCGCTGGCCCTTGACTGAGGTACACCAGCTCGACGAAGGCCCCGCCTTCGGGCGGGGCCTTCGTCGTCCGCGCGCGCCCAGGTCGTTGAGGCGGCGCGTTGGCCCCCGGCTCACGGCCCGAAACTGGCACATCCTGCCCGCCCGTGCGTCTAACGTGACCGCCAGCGCTCTCAGCTGGACGGAAGGCACTCGCCCAGATGCTCATCCCGCGGCCGTTCGACTCCGAAGCACTCAAGTTGCACCCGTTCACCTGCGGTGAGCCTGAGCTCGACAACTGGCTGGCGGAGCACGCCGGTCAGAACGAGCGGCGCAACAACGTCCGCACCACGCTGCTGCTCGATGAGCACAAGGGTCGGATCGCCGGCTACTACTCGCTCCGCACGTTTGAGCTGTCGGCGGCCGACAGCTCGTCGGGCATCGGGCGCACCCGTCGCTACCCGATACCGGCGATGCTCATGGCTCGGCTCGCGGTGGACGTCGGATACCAGGGCGCGGGCGTCGGGAGGATCCTTCTCTTCGACGCGCTGCACAAGCTCGCATCGGCGGCCGAGGACGTGGGGTTCGAGATCGTCGTGGTCCATGCACTGCACGAGAACGCCGCGTGCTTCTATCTCAAGTACGGATTCCGGCGGTTCCTCGACCATGAACTGAGCCTGTTCATGACGACGAAGGAGCTCCGTGCGACCTTCATCACCTCCGAATCCAGTTGATCCGTACTCACCACGTGCGTACAGTGGTGCACGTCCGGCGGTGTCGTTGCCCGCTGCACCCTCTCACTAGGAGTAGAGATGCCCACCGCAAGCGCGCGGTCCGATCGCCTCAACATGCGGGTCTCGCCCGAGGCCCTGTCGACGATCCGCGAGGCAGCCGCCGCACAGCAGCAGGACGTGTCGTCGTTCGTGCTCGGCGCCGCCATGGAGCACGCTCGAGAGGTACTGCTCCGGGACCGCATCCTCCAGCTGACCCCTCGCGAGCTCGATCAGGTCGACGCTGCACTCGACGCCGAGCCCCAGGCGGTTCCAGAGCTCGCGGCGCTCATCGCAGCGGTCGGGCGCGACGCGACCCGGCGTGGGGCGAAGGATCTAGCCGCCCACTAAGGCGAGCTCCGTCGCGTGCCACTCGCACGCCGTCATCGAGAGCGGAAGCCAGAGTCTGCTCCCCACCCGTGGATCGCGCTCGACGCGCCGGGTCGAGACTCCCGTGACACCCTTTCGCACGTGAGCCGCACCCCCTTGCGCCGTGGGCGCCCGGAACCGCTGTCCGCGAGCGCGTCAGCGGTCGCCCCGGGCCGCACCCGCAGGCTGCTGCGCGCCGCTGCGGCCGCGGCCGCGACGGCGGCCTCGGTGCTCGCGCTGGGTCTCCTGGTGCGCGACTCCTGGGAGCCGCTGGTGCGGTTCGACGAGCGGACCGTCCGGGCCGCCGTGTCGTTCGCGTCGGAGCACCCGACGCTCGTCGACGCGCTGCTCGCCTGGCAGTGGGTGTTCGAGGGCCGGCGCGTGATCGTGCTGGTCGTCGGCGCGTGCCTGCTCGTGTGGTGGCGGACCGGGATGAAGACCCGGACCTGGTGGGCGCTGGCGACGGCGCTGGCGGCATGGGGGTTCGCGAACCTCGCGAAGGAGCTCACCCGGCTGGCCCGGCCGGTGCTGGACGAGCCGCTCACGCACGCCTCGGGCTACTCGTTCCCGTCGGGTCACGCCTCGACCACCGCCGCCTGGTCCACGACGCTCGTCGTGCTCGTCTGGCCGCTGCTGCACAGCCGCGGGGCGAAGACGGCCGCGGTCGCCGGGGCGGGCCTGCTCATGGCGCTCACGGCGCTCGACCGGGTGCTGCTCGGCGCCCACTTCCCCACGGACGTGCTCGCGGGCACCGTCCTGGGGGTGGGGCTCGTGCTGGCGTCCTACCTCGGATTCCGGGGATGGTCACCGCAGGACCCGGTGCCGCCGGGGCCGTCGGTCCGAACGACTCAGGAGGCACGGTGAGGCTCGATCTGGACCGCTACGCGAACGACCCGTCCGCACCGTCGGGCGGCGAGTTCGGCCGCGACCTCGGGCTCAGGGTGGCCGTGCCCGCCGCCGGGCTGTGGGCGGTGGTCGTCGGGATCGGGCTGCTGCTCATGGGTCCGCTGGCCACGCTCGGGGAGCGTGAGCTCGCGGTCAACGAGTGGTTCGTGGAGCAGCGCACGGCGCTGCTCGACCAGCTGACGTCCTGGTGGAGCACGATCGGCAACACCCCGATCATCGTCGGGGTCTGCCTCGTCGTCGTCGCAGCGGTCTGGTGGCGCACCCGGCAGTGGTGGTACGCCGTGGTGCCCGCGATCGCCGTCGCCACGCAGGCGTCGGTGTTCATGCTCGCCGCCCTGGTCGTCGGGCGGGAACGCCCCGACGTCGAGGCACTCGACGAGGCGCCGCCCACGTCGAGCTTCCCCAGCGGCCACTCGGGCGCCTCGACCGCGCTGTACGTGACCCTCGCGCTCATGGCGCACCGCATCGAACGCACCTGGCTGCGGGTCACCGTCACCGTGATCCTGCTCGTGCTCCCCCTGCTCGTCGTGTACTCGCGCCTGTACCGCGGGATGCACCACGTGAGCGACATCGTCGTCGGCGTGCTCAACGGGCTCGTCTGCACGGTCCTCGCCTGGAACTACCTGCGGCGCACGCCGCGTCCCGCCGATGAGCCCACCACCGTCCAGAGCGCGGAGCGTGCCCGATGACCCACCTCGCCGTGGTCGCCAACCCCTCCAAGCTCGACGACGCCGAGAAGATCCGGGCCGTGATCGACGACGCCTGCGCGGCGCGCGGGCTCGAGCGGCCCCTGTGGATCGAGACGACCGTCGAGGACCCGGGGAGCGGGCAGACGCGCGAGGCGCTCGACCAGGGCGCCGACCTCGTGTGCGCGCTCGGAGGGGACGGCACCGTCCGCGCCGTCGCCGAGGTGCTGGCCGGGGGCGATGTCCCGCTCGGCCTGCTGCCCGCCGGCACCGGCAACCTGCTCGCCCGCGCGCTCGGCCTGCCCGTCGACAGCCTCGAGGACGCACTCGCCGTCGTGCTCGACGGTCGCACGTCGCGGATCGACGTCGGCGCCCTGAAGCTGGACGGCTCGGACGACGAGCACGTCTTCCTCGTCATGGCGGGCATGGGACTCGACGCCGAGACCATGGCTCACGCCGACGAACGGCTCAAGGGCGTCCTCGGCTGGCCCGCCTACCTGGTGTCCGGCGTCAAGGCCGCAGCGCGCGGCGGCTTCACCGCACGCGTGCAGCCCCGCGACGGCCACGCCACCTCACGCACCGTGCGCGCGGTGGTCATCGGCAACAGCGGGACGCTCACCGGCGGCATGGAGCTCATGCCCGACGCCCAGCTCGACGACGGGCTGCTCGACGCCGCCGTCATCGCCCCTAGCGGCCTGCCCGGCTGGATCCGCACGATCCGCACCGTCCTCACCGCGGGCCGCGCGCACGAGCACCTCGAGCGCTACCAGTCGACCGGCTTCCGGGTGTCCACGCAGCACCCCACCGCCGTCCAGCTCGACGGCGACGCCGTCGGCGAGCACCGCAAGCTTGAGAGCCACGTCCGCCCTGCCGCCCTCCCGGTCCGAGTCCTCGCCACGAACGCCTGACGCGACCGAAGGCGGCAGAAGGTAAGAGCCGGCCCGCCCGCGCGGACCCTTCATGGCTCGCCTCGCCGACCGCGCGGACTACGTTCCGACCGCGCGGACTACGTTGAGGCCATGGCTTCGGACGCCGCCACGCGAGCACCGTGGGATGCCGTGCTGAACCGATACCGGGACCTGGCCACCGATGCCGCCACGTTCAACGTCTTCCTCCTTGAGCAGCTGCGGCCGACGTGGCAGGCCCACGTGCGACCGGACACCTCGATGTTCACGCTCTTGTTCACCCGCCACGGCGAGACGGGATACGACTTCCACGAGCGCGTCGAGGTGAACTACGAGACGCCAGACCGTGTTCGCCTCGCCTTCGCCCGGCAGGCACCCCGGCGAGCAGGGCAGCGATCCATCGGGCCAGTCGTAGTGACGGGCGACTTCGCACGCCCCGAGAACGCTCCCGCTGTCGTCGAGAGCTTCTTGATGCAACTGTCCGGAGCTTGAGAAGGGCCGCGCTCACCCTCTCGCGATTGTGTTTCGCCGAGGCGGGGTCAAGGCCGACTCGCACCGTCGCCGGTCGTTCCGATCATCGTGAGGCCCGCGAACTCGAGCGCACGCTGAAGTCGCCCGACGGTCTCGGCGCGCCGCCTGGCCGCGCCTGCGAAGGATGCGGCGTAGATAGCCCCCCGCACGACTTCCGCCGGACCGTGGCCACCCAGGTGGCGAGCGAAAGCACTCTCGCGAACGCCACGGCACTGCTCGGGCACTCTGACGAGAGCACCACGGCCCGCCACTACGTCCAGCGGCTCCATGTGGCTCCGGACCTGCGGGTCATCATCGATCAGCTCGTCGCCCAGGCGCCGGATGACGCCCTGGAGGGGCCAATTCGGAGGGTCAACGGAGGATCGGGAATGACGAAGGGCCCCACAGCCGCGTGATCGTGCGGGTGGGGCCCTTCGGCTGGCGGTAGCGGTGGGATTTGAACCCACGGTGGACTTTCACCCACACACGCTTTCGAGGCGTGCTCCTTAGGCCGCTCGGACACGCTACCTCGGTGCAGAAGGGTACCCGGTCGCGGGCCGTGCACCGAATCGGGGTCCACGGCGCGATCCCCCAGGCCGGGCGGGCGCCTCGTCGGACCAACGAGCAGCAAGGACGTGGCCCCGGCGAGGACCAGACGACAGGCCTACCGTGGAGTCGTGAGCACCGACGCACGCCAGGTCACCACCGCCTCGCTGGGGGACGTGGTCGACGCGCTCGCTGGGCACCGGCTGACGGTGCTGACCGGGGCGGGCGTCTCGACCGACTCGGGGATCCCGGACTACCGCGGCCCGGACTCGCCCCCGCGCACGCCGATGACGTTCCAGCAGTTCGTCGGGGACGAGGCGTTCCGGCGGCACTACTGGGCGCGCAACCACGTGGGGTGGCGGCACGTGAACAGGACGCTCCCCAACAAGGGCCACCAGGCGCTCGTCGCGCTCGAGCAGCGGGGTGTGGTGCTGGGGATCATCACGCAGAACGTGGACCTGCTGCACGAGGCGGCGGGGTCGCGGCACGTGATCGACCTGCACGGCCGGTACGACCGGGTGGTGTGCCTGGAGTGCGGGACGGTGATCGGGCGGCGCGAGCTCGCGGACCGGCTGGATGCGCTCAACCCCGGGTTCGCCGACGAGATCGGCGCGGTGGCCGACGTGGAGATCGCGCCGGACGCGGACGCGGTGGTCGAGGCGACGAGCCACTTCGTCGTCGCGGACTGCGCGCGGTGCGGCGGGATGCTCAAGCCGGACATCGTGTACTTCGGTGAGACGGTGCCGCGCGAGCGGGTCGAGCGGGCGTACGCGCTGGTGGATGCGGGGGACGCGTTGCTGGTCGCGGGGTCGTCATTGACGGTGCAGTCGGGGCTGCGGTTCGTGCGGCACGCCGCGCAGGCGGGCAAGCCGGTGGTCGTCGTGAACCGCGGGGCCACGCGGGGCGACCGGTACGCGGTCGTCACGCTCGACGCGGGCACGTCCGAGACGCTGACGGAGCTCGCGGAGGTTCTGCCGGCACCCCGCGCGAGCGGCTGATCACTCCTCGCGCTGCAGCTCGAAGAAGTGCCGCAGCAGCGCGCCGCACTCCTCGTCGCGCACACCGCCGACCACCTCGACGCGGTGGTTGAGCCGCCGGTCACGCACCACGTCCCACTGCGAGCCGCACGCGCCCGCCTTGGGGTCCCACGCGCCCAGGACGAGCCGCGGGATGCGCGCCAGCACGGTCGCGCCCGCGCACATCAGGCACGGTTCGAGGGTCACGACGAGCGTGCAGTCGTCGAGCCGCCAGCGGCCGAGCGTCTCAGAGGCCGCGCGCAGGGCGCGCACCTCGGCGTGCGCGGTGGGGTCCTCGTCGGCCTCGCGTGAGTTGCGACCCCGCCCGACGACGACACCGCCCGAGTCGATGACGACCGCCCCGACCGGGACGTCGCCCGTGCGGATCGCGCGGCGTGCCTCGTCGAGCGCCAGGCCCATCGCCCAGGCATCGGCCGGCTCCACGGGCCGGCCGGTGGAGGTCATGGCGTCATGATGACGCACCGCGCGCTCGTCGGACCAGGGGACGGACGCTCTCGCCGGACCCGCGACGGTGCGTGCGCCGAGTCCCACCGCGGAGCGGCGGACCGACGAGTAACCTTCGGGCATGCGCCTGCACGTCGCGGACCACCCGCTCGTCGCCCACAAGCTCACGGTCCTGCGGGACCAGGGCACTCCGTCAGCCACCTTCCGGCTCCTCGTCGACGAGCTCGTGACGCTCCTCGCGTACGAGGCGACGCGGGACGTGCGCACGCGGGAGGTCGAGATCCAGACCCCCGTCGCCGTCACCACCGGCACCAAGCTCGCGCAGCCGCGCCCGCTCGTCGTGCCGATCCTGCGCGCGGGTCTCGGCATGCTCGACGGCATGACGCGCCTGCTGCCGTCTGCGGAGGTCGGCTTCCTCGGCATGCAGCGCGACGAGGAGACGCTCGAGGCGATCACGTACGCCAACCGGCTCCCCGAGGACCTCTCGGGCCGGCAGTGCTTCCTGCTCGACCCGATGCTCGCGACCGGCGGCACGCTCGTCGCGGCGATCGACTACCTGCTGCAGCGCGGGGCGCGTGACGTCACGGCCGTGTGCCTGCTCGCGGCGCCCGAGGGCATCAAGGTCGTCGAGGACTTCGTCGGGGACCGCGCCGACGTGCAGGTCGTGGTCGCGGCCGTCGACGAGCGCCTCAACGAGAAGGCGTACATCGTCCCGGGCCTCGGCGACGCGGGCGACCGTCTCTACGGGGTCGTCTGACCCTCCGCCGACGAAGGCGCCGCACGAACCGCTCAGCGGTCGCCGTCCGGCCGTCGCGTGCTTACCGTGGGCGCCATGCGAGTCGCGGTCGCCGGTGGTCACGGGAAGGTGGCCCGACATCTCACACGGGTCCTCGCCGCGCGCGGTGACGTCCCGATCGCGTTGATCCGGTCGCTCGACCAGGTCGACGACGTGACGTCCGACGGCGCCGAGGCGGTGGTCCTCGACCTCGAGCGGTGCAACGTCGCGGACGTCGCGGGTGCCGTCACGGGCGCCGAGGCGGTGGTGTTCGCTGCGGGCGCCGGGCCGGGCAGCGGGGCCTCGCGCAAGGACTCGGTGGACCGCGCGGCGGCGGCACTGCTCGCCGACGCGGCCGAGCGTGCGGGCATCTCCCGCTACCTGCTCGTCTCCTCGATGGGCGTGGACGACCCTCCCGCGCAGACCGACGGCGTGTTCGCCGCGTACCTGCGCGCCAAGGCCGCGAGCGAGCGCGACCTGCGCGCCCGCACCCTCGACTGGACGATCCTGCGCCCCGGCCGGCTCACCGACGACGAGCCGACCGGCCTGGTGCGGCTCGAGGAGTCGGTCGCGCCAGGCGCGATCCCGCGCCGGGACGTGGCCGCCGTGATCGCGTCCCTGCTCGCGAACCCCGCGACGGCCGGGCTCACGCTCGAGCTGGTCGCGGGCGCGGTGCCGGTCGACGCGGCGGTCGTCGCCGCCACCGAGCGCGCGGACTGACCCGACACCCGGGACCGTCAGGGAACGACCGGCTCCGACCGCAACGTGATCGCCCCGACCAGGTACTGGTCGCCGGACGTGCTGGGCGTCAGCGACGAGACGTCGCACGGAAGCGTGGCCGGGACGAAGCCCTTGGCGTCGATCCCGAGCGACGACGACGAGCGCCACCCGGACGCGGTCGAGTCGAACGCGTTGCTCGGGTCGCCGTACCCACCGTCGACGCGCAGCGGCGTCAGAGAGGTGGTCGCGCTCGTGCACAGGCCACCCAGGCGCATCCGGTCGCCGGTGAGCCCGCGGTCGCCCTCCCACCCGACCACGCCGACCCGTGCGGTCGAGCCCGCGGGCGCGGCGAACCGGAACGCGGGCGGCGGCGCATTCGTGCCGACCCACAGGCCGCCGTCGTAGACCGTGACGCGCGAGTCGCCGGGTGCGGAGTACACGACGACGAGCGCCCAGCCGCCGTAGTACGTCGGGTCGACGTCCGTGCGCGTGGCGCTCACCGCCATGTCGGCGAGCGACCACGTGCCGCCGCCGCGCGCCTGCACGAGCGTCGTCACATCGGCGAACGACGAGTAGTAGCTGCGCTTCTTGTCGTCCGTGCGCTGCGTGGCCGTTCCCGCGACCGGCACGTACGCACCGCCAGGTCCGCGCACGAGCGCGTGGTCGAGCGCGCCGCTCCAGCCGTCGGACGGTCCGCGCACGGCCGACCAGTACAGCCCCGCGAACGCGACCTCGCGGCCCGCCGGCACCGTGAGCGTGGTGCTCGACGAGACGGGGACCTTGGTACGCGCGACCCCCTCGGGGGGCGCCTCGTCGATCGGCTGCATCTTCTGGGAGTTGTTGTCGGCACCGCCTGCGAGCGCCTTGCGGCAGGCGTCCGTCTGCGCGTCGCACGAGAGCACCGCGGCGCCCGACTCGGTGACGGTCCAGCCGCCCGTCGCGGTGCTGAACCGCTCCGCGAGCCCGCCGGAGCGTCCGACGACCGGCACGCTCTCGACCACGGGCTTGTCGACACCCGTCGCGCTCGCCTCGATGCGCACCACCGTGCTCGCCGAGTAGTCGGAGGTCACCGGGAGCAGCACCTCGGCGACGTCGCCCGCCGCGATCGTGCTCCAGCGGCACTCGACGGACCGGCCGCCGCCGCTCGTCGTGCACGCATCCGGCACCGGGACCGAGGTCCGCTCGGGGTCGACGACGAGGTTCGCGGGCAGGGTCACGCGCGCGACCACGTCCGCCGCGTCCGCGGCCGCGTCGTCCTCGCGCTGCACCGCCACCGCGAAGGCCACCGCACCCGTGTCGTCGGGCTGCAGCGTGACCGAGGCATCGCGGACCGCGAGCTGCGGCGCCCGGCCCGTGACAGCGAGCGTGAGCGGCGGCGCGTCGTCGGCGTCGTGCGCCGTGGCCGTGACGAGCGCGGCCTCGAGGCTGCCCACCGTGCCGACCGCGGCGGCGACCGGCAGCACGACCTGCGCGCTCCCCCCGGCCGCGAGCGCTGGCCCGTCGCACCGCACCTGGTCACCGGGACGCGACTCGACCACGTCGCACGCCCAGAGCACACCGTCCCACCCACCGCTCCACGTGACCCCCGCGGGCAGTCGCACGCCGAGCGCGACGGGGGCGGAAGCGAGGTCGCCGGTGTTGGTCACCGTGAGCGTCAGGGTGCTCGTCCGGCCGCCCGACACCGCGAGGTCGGCGCCCTCGACGACGAGCGTCGCGGGCTGCGCGAGCGTGACCGGCACGCTGGCAGTGCTCCCCGAGGTCGGCGCGGGACGCAGCACGAGGTCGATTGCGTCGACCGCTGCCGCCCGCCCGACGGCGAGGCCGAGCGTCAGGGGCGCGCCCGTGCGCCCGCGGATCTCACCGGCCGTGCACGTCAGCGTCGCCGCTGCGGCCTCGGGCGTCTCCGGGCTCGCACAGGTCCACGGTGCGGCGACCCGTCCGGTCCACGCGACTCCCGCGGGGAGCTGCACGTCCGCCTGGGCACCCGTCACCGGGGAGCGGCCCGCGTTGAGCAGCTCGAACGTCACGTCGCGCTCGCGGCCCGCGACGAGCGCGAGCGGCCCCTGGTCGCGCGACACGGCCAGGCGCGCGGGGCTCGGCGTGACCTTCACGCCGATGGGCGGCGGCCGGTAGTCGACACCCGGTCCGGTCACGACGAGCCCGATCTCGGCGTCGTCGTGCTCGAACGACTCGTCGATGCTCACGGGCACCACCAGGCGCGCGGCGTCGTGCCCGGGGAGCTCGGCGAGCGTGCACGTCGCGACCTCGGTCCGCACCCCCGTGCACGTCCAGTCCTCGGCGGCCGACACCCCGGTGCCGCGCGAGCCCGTCGCGAACGTCGTGCCGGCCAGGCTCGTGCCGACGAGCCCCGCGGGCTCCTCGGCCATGCCGCCGAACCCGTCGACCCGCACGCCGTCGGGCAGCGTGAGCTCGGCCACCAGGCCGCGCGCGGGCAGGTCGCCCTCGTTGCGCAGCGTCAGCGCGAGCTCCTGCGCGGACGCGCCGCCGGCGAGCACGAGCCCGGTCGACGGCAGCGTCACCACGACCTTCGCCCCGACGGGCGGCGGGGTGGGCTCGACCGTCGGCGTGGGCTCGGACGTGGGTTCGGGTGTCGGCTGCGTCGTGGGGTCGGGTGTGGGCTCGGTGGTCGGGTCCGGCGTGGGGTCGGTCGTCGGGTCCGGTGTCGGCTCGTTCGTCGGGGCGGCGGTGGGGTCGTCCCCCGGGTCGCCCACCGGCGGGACGACGACGCGCGTCGTCGGTCCGTCCGTCGGCGTGGCCGACGGCCCCGGGGTGGGCGCTCCGCTCGGCGCGGTGCTCGCCGCCCCGGACGGCTCGGGCGCGCTCGTCGTCGCGGTGACGGTCGGCCCGGGGTGCGCGTCGAGCACCAGGCCCTTGTCGCCTGCGTTCAGCACGACGGCGACAGCGACGGCCGCCACGACCACCGCTCCCGCGACACCCGCGACCACGCCCGCGGGGATGCTCGCGAGGAACGCCGCGAGCCCTCCGGCGCCCGCGGCGCCTCCCGTGCCCGCGGCCACCGCACCAGCACCGGCCGCGCCTCCCCCGGCCGCGGCGGCGCCTCCGCTCGCGCCACCCGACGAGCCCGCGCTGCCTGCGCCCGCGGCGGCGGCCGCACCGACCAGCGCACCCCCGCCGATCGGGAGCGCGGAGGACAGCGCGCCGAGCCCCGCGATGCCCAGCACGAGCGGCGCGATGACCGCGCGCATGCCGTGGTTGACGTCGCCGAGCTCGAGCAGCAGCGCCCGGCACTCGCCACAGCCCTCGAGGTGCGTCTCGACCTTCCCGCTCTCGCGCGTCCCGAGCCCGCCGCGCACGTAGGCGCCGAGCGACCCGGCGACGCTGCGGCACCCGTCATCGAGCGGGTCACGCAGGTGCTGCTGCAGGTACGCCTGACGCAGGCCCTCGCGCGCGCGGTAGGCCAGGGCCGCGACCCCGTTGGCGGTCAGGCCGAGCACCGGCGCGACCTCGGCCGGGGTCAGGCCCTCGACCTCGGTGTGCCACAGCACGGCCTGCCAGCGCTCGGGCAGGGAGTGGAACGCGCGCGCGACGACGCCGCGCTCGAACCCCTCGAGCGTGGGATCCTCGGCGGTGCCCGCGAGCGCGGTCCCGGCTTCGAGCGTCGCGAGGTCGTCGGTCGGGCGGACGCGGTGCAGCACGTCGCGGCGGGCGCTCGCGGTCCGGCGGACGACCGTGAACAGGTAGGCGCGGAACGCCTCGTCGGGACCGTTGCCGCGACGCAGCGCGGAGTAGACGGCAGTGAACGCGTCCGCGACGACGTCGTCGGCGTCCGCGTGGTCGTCGGTGTACCGGCGGGCGACGACCGTGGCGGCGGCCGCGTGCCGCTCGTACAGGCCCGCGAAGCCGCTCTCGTCACCCGCGCGCGCGGCACTGATCAGCTCCGCGTCGCTGCGCGCGACAGCCGCCTGCGCCTCCACCCGTACCCCGTCCTCGGTCGCCGGTCCGCGCGGCCTCCCGCCGCGAACCGGTACCAGGGTGACATACCTCACGGACCCGCAGGAAACCCCCAGGCCACCCCGCTAGGTGCTCCGACCGGGTGAAACGTTGCGAACCCGCGTCACACCTCGTCGGGCGTCCCCTCTCATCGCACGTGACGACCGAGACCGGACCCTTGCTGCCCAGCCAGCCGTCGCGCCTGCTCGAGCGGTGGCGGGACGAGAGCGTCGCCTCCGTGTGGCGCCGCCCCTCCGACTGGTACCACCCCGCCGTCGACGAGCTCGCGATGGCCCTGCTGCTGCACGACGAGGCCGAGCCCGCCGCGGCCCGGCTCGGCTTCGCGCGTGGCGACGCGGGCGTGGGCGTCGCCGAGACGATCGACGACCTCGCGTGCCTGTACCGCACGACGACCGGCGCCGAGCCTCCGCTGGAGGTGCTCCGCGCGCTGTGCACGGGGTGGGCCGACGCCCAGGCGGGCGGGGTCGCGCTCGCGCTGGGGCTCGATGCGGGCTCCGGGCTGCCGGCCGCGGACTACCTGCGCCTGCGCCTCGCGGAGTGCTACCCCGACGACGGTCCGACGGGCCGGCTGCTCGTGGTCGACGTCGCCGCGGGCACCCCCGACGGCCTGAGCCGGATCGCCCGCTCGGCGGCGGTCGGCGCCTCGCTGCGCGAGGTGTTCGGGCCGGCTCGGGCGATGGCGAGCCTCGGCAGTGGCGTGTTCGTCGTGCTGCTGGGGGACGACGAGCCGCACGACGAGCCGACCGCACGGCTGCGCGTGCTCGTCGACGAGCACGCCTCCGGACTGGGACTGGGGGACGTGACCCGGCGGCCGCTGCGCTGCTGGGTCGAGCCGCTGCCCGCGACGCACGCGCACGCCACCCAGCGACTGGCGCAGCTCGCCCGGCCCTGAGACCGCGGCGGCGGGGATTGTCACGCACCGGCCTCGGCGTGTCGCGATCACGCGACCCCCTCGACGGGTGCATCCACCCAGAACCGGGGTTATGTTCGATGCATGACCCCGTCCGGCCTCGCCCCGCACGACCCTGCCCCGCAACCCCACGGGGCAGCGGGCGACGACGCGGCGGCGACCCCGGCGCCGAACCCCCTCCCGCGGCAGAACGAGCACAAGGCGGCTGACGCTCCGGACACCCTGAGCCCCCGCACCGAACCTCACGCGACCGGCCCGCACGTTGTCAGCGCGCACGCCGCCAACCGCCTCCCGCGGCCCGTGCCGGACGCGAGCGTGCTGACGCTCGACGACCCCGGCCCCCTGCTCGCGAACGGCTCGAGCGCCGACGTCTTCGCGCTCGACGACGACTACGTCCTGCGGCGCTACCGCGGCAACCACGACGCCGCGCACGAGGCACGGATCCTGCGGCACGTCGCCGCGCACGGCTTCCCCGTCCCGGCGGTCTACCTGAGCGAGGGGCCCAACCTGCTCATGGAGCGTCTGCACGGGCCGACGCTGCTGCAGGCGCTCGCGGCCGGCGAGGTGGCGATCGGCGACGCGGCCCAGATCCTCGTGGACCTGCATGAGCAGCTGCACGCGATCCCGCCCGCTCCCGACGCCCCGGTCGACGAGTCGCAGTGGCCGTTCGTGCCCACCGGGCCGGTCGTCGTCCACCTCGACCTGCACCCGGGCAACGTGGTGCTCTCGGACACACGTGGCCCGACGCTCGTCGACTGGGCGAACGCGCGCGCCGCGACCGCCGAGCTCGACGTCGCGCTCTCGGCGCTGATCCTGGCCGAGGTCGCCGTCGACGCCGGTGGCGACTACTCCCACGCAGCCCGCGCGCTGCTCGCAGCGTTCCTCGTGCGCAGCGCGGTCTCCCCGATCGACGCGCTCGAGGAGGCCACACGGACCCGCCGCGCCGACCCGGGCCTGGTCACGGGCGAGCGCGAGCTGGTCGAGGAGGCCGGCGAGCTGGTCCGCGACCTGATCCGCGTCGCGTCCTGACGCGTCGACCCGCAGGTCGTCGTCCCGCGGGTCGTTCCGCGGGTCGGCGGGCGCGCGTCAGCGGGGGGCGAAAGTGAGGCAGTCGGCCAGGTCGTGACCGCCGCCGACGCGGATCGAGTCCGCGGTGCACTCGAGGTGCGAGTTGTGCGTGCAGTCGGGACGCTGGCACGCGCCGACGTGGCTGAGGACCTTGTCCAGGCCGCCCTTGACGGTGAGCGGGATGAACGTGGTGCACTGCGCGTCGCCACTCCCGCCACCGACCGTGATCGCCGCGGCGTGGCAGTGCGAGTGGTCGTTGTAGGAGCAGCCGGCCACCGAGCACTCGGCGATGGCGGGCAGGTCCACGAGGTCGGTCATGGTGCACCTCCGGGTTGGTGATCCACGTCGGGAGAGCGGATCCGAGGGCTCGTTCGTTCGACGGTAGACCCGGCACGCGGATCGCGCCACCACCCGCGAGCGACTCGATCCCGCAGGTCAGGGGCCTTTTTGGGCACGCGATCGTTGCGTAATGCAGGGCGTGGACGCTCCACGCGAGGTCAGCGCGTCGCGCCGCCTCGCGCGGCTGCCAGGCTCAGGCGCGGACGCGCACCGGGGCTCGCCACATCGCGACGGGCGCCGCGTCCGGGACGCCCTCGATCACGCCGTGCGACGCGAACCCGTGCCGCAGGTAGAGCGCGCGGTTCCGCTCGGTCGACGACTCGAGGTAGGAGCCGGCGCGTGAGTCGTCCACCTGGCGCAGCCGGTGCGCGAGCAGGTGCGACCCCACGCCGGTCCCGCGGACCGACGACGCGACGCCGATCTGGCCGAGGTACCAGTGGGGTCGGTCCGGGCGGTAGCGGGCGAGCGCCGAGCGGGTCGCGAGCGCGCGCGGGATGCCGAGGACGCCGACCGCGCGGACGAACGTCCCCGCCTGGGCGAACAGCGCGGGCAGGCTCGCGCCCTGGCCGTCCGGCTCCTCCCACACCGCGGCGCCGAGCAGCGCACCCGAGGTGTCGCGCGCGACGTCGACGACGACGCCGTTGCCGTGCTCCGCGCGCAGGAGTGCGTTGAAGAGGTGGGTGGCGCGTTCGCGGCGCGCGGCGCCGGGGCCCACGATGCTGACGATCACGGGGTCGTCCTCGAACGCCTCACCCAGCACGCAGGCGACGTCGGGAAGGTCGGCGCTCGTCGCCGCACCCAGCACCGTCACCCGCTCGCTCCGTTCCACGTGATTCCTGGACGCTTGTCCACCTTGCGATGGTCCCGTGCGATGTCCGGTTCGCACATGGGCCTTCGGGCCTACGCATCGGCGGCGACGCCGCAACCGAAAGGATTGGAGGATGTGACGAACGTCCGATGTCGGATCTGCCACCGAGGTCCAGACCCGGCCCGAACACGTGCGAGCGGGCAATCACACACGTCCGACCGCTCGGAGCCGCCTGCGGGAGACGTAGGCTCGACAGGTGGCCACCTTCTCCGGCGTGACGCGTCAGCACATCCTTCAGGCGATCGCGGAGTACGACACCCGCGGCCGCGACGACTTCCTCGGCGTGTACGGCTACACGGCCAACGGCGACTACACGATCGAGCACGGGGGCACGACGTACGACATGCCCGCGATCCTGGGCGTCGCCCACCGCTTCGCGACGGGCCGGATCGCGCCCGCGAACGAGATCACGGCGAGCCTGAACGCGGCGACCACGCTCGTGCGCAAGCGCGGGTTCGAGGTCACCGAGCCGACCGCGGCCGTGCGTGCGGCCGCCCGCTCGTCGGCCCGTGCCAAGGCGACCACGCGCGCGGCCACCACGCGTCGCAGCACGGCGGCGCCGGAGCGCGTCGCCCCGATCTGCCCGACCTGCTCGATGACGCTGCCCGGCACCGGGAACTGCGACTACTGCGGCTGACCCCTGGCTGCCGGGGCCGACCGGTCCCACGGTCGTCGTCCCGGGCCTCGTTACGGTGGAGGCCGACGGGAGGCACCAGCACATGATCGACGACACGGCCCCGGGGCGGCCGTTGCACGACCTCGAGCGGCGACTGGTCGCGCACATGGCGAGCGCCCGGACCGACGTCACGGCCGCCGACCTCGACGAGGCCGAGGCGCTGCTGACCCGCTCGCGCGCGCTGCGCGACGAGGTCGTCAAGCTCCTGAAGTACTACCAGTTCGGCATCGACGAGGTCTCGACCAAGATCCACATCCTGCGCCAGGAGTTCGAGTCGATCCACGACTACAGCCCGATCGAGCACGTGCGGACGCGGCTGAAGTCCGCGGAGAGCCTGCTCGAGAAGTCGCTGCGGCGTGGCGTGGCGCTGGAGATCCCGGCGATCCGCGCGGAGATCCGCGACATCGCGGGGATCCGCGTGACCTGCAGCTTCGTCTCCGACGTCTACTGGATCGCGCAGATGCTCAGCGCGCAGCCCGACCTGCGCCTGCTGCAGACCAAGGACTACATCGCCCATCCCAAGCCGAACGGGTACCGGTCGTTGCACCTCATCGTCGAGGTGCCCGTGTTCCTGTCCCAGCACGTCGAGCAGGTGCCCGTCGAGGTGCAGATCCGCACGATCGCGATGGACTTCTGGGCGAGCGTCGAGCACAAGCTGTCGTACAAGTACCGCTCGGCGATGCCCGCGCACCTCGCGGCCGAGCTCGACGACGCGGCGCGGGTCGCGACCGAGCTCGACGCCCGCATGGGCCGGCTGCGCGACGAGGTCCGGCCGCCGACGGTCGAGATCGTCCCGCCGGTGACCACCGACTGAGCCGGCCACGAGGCCGGCGGGAGCTCCGGGCCGGCATGAAGAAGGAGAGCACCGCGGTGCTCTCCACTTTCAAGGTATAGCTCACGGGGGGTCTTGCGGCAAGGCCCCCGTCGCGGCGCAGAATCGTCGGCCTCGCGACCCCGTCGCGTGCGCACCGGGCGCGCGCGACCCCACGGAGCTGATGACGTGCCGGTTCTCCCCACCACCGCCTTCGACCTGCCCGAGCGGCTCGCCGCCAAGGCCGACCCGGCGTCGATCGACCGCGACGAGCAGCACTTCGCGGCGATCGCGACGACCCTCGAGCACCAGCTCGACGACCTCACCCAGCGGCTCGCCGCCGCGCGCAAGGCACCCGGCCGTGGCGGCACGGCCGCGCTCGAGCGCGACCAGGAGGTGCACCGGCTCACCGCACGGCTGCACCTGCTGCGCCGGTTCGGCCTCGACCTGTGCCTCGGGCGCGCGGTCGGCGCCGACGACGAGGCCGTGTACGTCGGGCGCCTCGGGCTGACCGACGCCGACGGTCGCCGCCTGCTCGTCGACTGGCGCTCACCCGCCGCCGAGCCGTTCTTCGGCGCGACGCACGCGCACCCCATGGGCCTGGTCAGCCGACGCCGGTACCGGTGGACCGCCGGCCGGGTCACCGACTACTGGGACGAGGTGTTCACGCCCGAGGGGCTCGAGCACCGCGCGGCGCTCGACGACCAGTCCGCGTTCCTCGCGTCGCTCGGCGGCGCCCGGTCCGCGCAGATGCGCGACGTGCTCGGGACGATCCAGGCGGATCAGGACGCGATCATCCGCGCGGGGTCGCGGGGCGCGCTCGTCGTCGACGGCGGTCCCGGGACCGGCAAGACCGTGGTGGCACTGCACCGCGCGGCGTACCTGCTGTACTCCGACCCGCGGCTCGGGCACCGGCGCGGCGGCCTGCTGTTCGTCGGGCCGCACCAGCCGTACCTCGACTACGTGTCCGACGTGCTGCCCAGCCTGGGCGAGGAGGGCGTGCGCACGTGCACGCTGCGCGACCTGGTGCCCGAGGGCTCGTCGGCCGTGCCCGAGCGTGACCCGGCAGTCGCGCGGCTCAAGGCGTCGGCCGGGCTGGTGCGGGCGATCGAGCCTGCCGTGCAGTTCTCCGAACGGCCGCCGCGCGAGGGCCTGCTCGTCGAGACGCCGTGGGTCGACCTGTGGCTGAGCCCGTCGGACTGGGCCGACGCGTTCGACGCGCCCGAGCCCGGCACGCCGCACAACGAGGCGCGCGACCAGGTCTGGGACGAGCTCGTCGAGATCCTGGTCGCCAAGGTGGACGACGACGAGGTGCCCGAGGACCGCCTGCGCGCGGCACTGGCCCGCGACCGCGACCTCGTCGGCGCGCTGCACCGCGCGTGGCCGCTGCTCGAGGCGCCCGAGCTCGTCGCGGACCTGTGGTCCGTCCCCGCCTACCTGCGCCGGTGCGCGCCGGGGCTGACACCCGACGAGGTCGCGCTGCTGCAACGCGACGACCCGACCGCGTGGACGCTCGAGGACCTGCCGCTGCTCGACGTCGCCCGCCGGCGGCTGGGCGACGCCGGGGCCTCGGACCGCCGGCGACGCGCGTCCGCGACCGAGGCCGCCGACCGCGCCTACATGGACGACGTCGTCGACCGTCTGGTCGAGTCCGACGACTCCGAGCTGCAGGTCATGAGCATGCTCAAGCTCGGCGACCTGCGCGACGCGCTCGTCGACGAGGCCGCGCTGCCGGCCGCGGAGGCCGACCCGCTCGCGGGGCCGTTCGCGCACGTCGTCGTCGACGAGGCGCAGGAGCTCACCGACGCGCAGTGGCACATGCTGCTCGCGCGGTGCCCGTCGCGGAGCCTGACGATCGTCGGCGACCGTGCGCAGGCCCGGCACGGCTTCACCTCGTCGTGGGCCGAGCGGCTCGCGCGCGTCGGGCTGAGCCAGGTGACGATCGCGTCGCTGGGCATCAACTACCGCACGCCCGCCGAGGTCATGGCGCACGCCGAGCCGGTGATCCGCGCGGTCCTCCCCGACGCGAACGTGCCGACGTCCGTGCGCAGCACCGGCCTGCCCGTCGCGCACGGTTCGGTGCGGGACCTGACGGCGATCGTCGCGTCGTGGCTCGAGTCCCACGACGAGGGGCTCGCGTGCGTGATCGGCGACCCCACGTTCCCGGACTCCCCGCGCGTGCGGTCGCTGACCCCCGAGCTCGCGAAGGGCCTCGAGTTCGACCTCGTGGTGCTGGTCGAGCCGTCGTCGCCCGGCTCGTCCTCCGCCGGCACGGGAGCCGAGGACGCGGACGCGACGGGCATCGAGAGGGCGGTGGACCGGTACGTCGCGATGACCCGCGCCACGCGCGAGCTCGTGATCCTCACCTGACCCCGACACGTGTCGCGCGGCGCCCCGGTGATCGGGCGTTGTGGGTGGAGAAAGCGTCGCCAGGCGGGCGGTTCTCCACCCACAAGGGGGTGGCGGGGCGTGGACGGCGGGGCGACCTCGTCGGTGAGGGCTTGACCGAGGCGGCTACGGGCGTTAGCTTTGGGGCTAATGGTCTTAGCCAAAGGAGGTCAGGATGACCGAGTACCTCGTCGTCGACGGCGGCACGCTCGCCTATGACGTCACCGGGACGGGCCCGCTCGTCGTGCTCGCCCACGGCATGGGTGACAGCCGCGCCGCCTACCGCTTCGTGGCACCCCGGCTGGTGGCCGCCGGTTACCGGGTCGCGGCGCTCGACCTGCGGGGCTGCGGCGAGTCCACCGCCACGTGGCCCACCTACAGCCGTACGGCTGTCGCGGGTGACCTGCTCGCGCTCGTCCGGCACCTCGGCGGCGGCCCCGCGGTCCTCGTCGGGCACTCGCTGTCCGGCGGTGCCGTGACCATCGCCGCGGCGCAGGCGCCCGAGCTCGTCGCCGGGATCGTCGAGCTCGCGCCGTTCACCCGCACGCAGGCCATGAGCGTGCGCGACCTGCGGGTGCGCCGGTACCGCACGGGGATGACGCGCCTGCTGATGACGGGCGCGCTCGGCAGCGTCACGTGGTGGCACAAGTACCTCGACGTCGCCTACCCCGGCCCTCGCCCCGCCGATTGGGACGAACAGCTGGCGCGCAACGCCACGAACCTGCGCGAGCCCGGCCGCATGCGCGCGATGCAGCGCATGGCCAAGCCCGCCGTGGACGCCCACGCGCAGCTCGCGCACGTCCGGTGCCCCGTGCTCGTCGTCGAAGGCTCGCTCGACCCGGACTGGGCGGACCCGCGCGCCGAGGGCGAGGCGATCGTCGCCGCGATGCCGGCCGGGCTCGGCCGGGTCGAGGTCATCGAGGGCGCCGGGCACTACCCGCACACGCAGTTCCCCGACGAGACCGCCGCGCTGGTGCTCTCCTTCGCGCGGGCGCACGCGCGTGCCTAGGGCCGGGCTGGACCCCGCTCTCGTCGTCGCGGCGGCCGCCGGCCTGGCCGACGAGGTCGGGCCGGCGAACGTCACCATGAGCGTGCTGGCCGAACGCCTCGGGGTGCGCGCGCCGTCGCTCTACAAGCACGTCGACGGGCAGGCCGACCTGCACCGGCGCATCGCGGTGCTCGCGCTCACCGACCTCGGCACCGCGCTGCGCGACGCGCTGCAGGGCCGCGCGGGCAAGGACGCACTGGCCGCCGCCGCCCGCGCGATCCGCAGCTACGCCGTCGCGCACCCCGGCCGCTACTCCGCCACGGTCCGCATCGACGCCGACGAGCCCGACGAGCAGCTCGTCGCCGCCGGCGCACGCGTGCTCGACTCGCTGTCCGCGGTGCTGGTCGGCTACCCCGTCGCCCCCGAGGACACCGTCCACGCGCTGCGGATGCTGCGCAGCCTGTTCCACGGCTTCGCCGTCCTCGAGGCCGCGGGCGGGTTCCAGCTCGCCACCGACCTCGACGAGAGCTTCACCTGGCTCGTCGACGCCGCCGACCGCGCCCTGCGCACCACGAGCACCTAGTCCGCACCCCGTCCGAACGCGTCCGGCAGACTGCCGGTCTGCGCGGGCCGACGCGCGGAGCTCGTGACGGCCTACGGGACGCGCAGGATGCGGACCGGGTCGGCGCGCGCCGCCGCGACGGCGGGCGGGACGGAGCCGACCAGCGTCACCAGCGCGGCGAGCACCATGACGCCGGCGACGAACTGCGCGGTCGGCCAGGCGACACCGGTGGCGCTCAGGACCGCGAGCCCGCTCGCGGCCCCGAGCACTGCGCCCGCCAGCCCGGCGCACGACGACTGGACGAGGACGAGCGAGACGACGGCGGAACGCGTGGCACCCAGCGCGCGCCGGCGCCCGAAGTCGCGGCGCCGGCCGGCCACCGCGCCGAGCATCGTGACGGTGACGAGGACCAGGCCGACACCGAGCACGCCCGCCATCGTCTGCCGCGACGAGGCTCCGAGCCGCCCGGCGATGACGTCGCGCAGCTCCAGCGCACCGCTCGACACAGAGACGTCGACGGCCGACGGCGCGTCGGCGACGACGAGCGCCCGCACGGCGTCCGCGACGTCCTGCGCGTGCGTGGCGGAGGCGGCCAGGACGTAGACGTACCGCAGCGGCACGTCCTCGTCGGGCGCGGCCATGCGCAGCGCGCCGTCGTCGAGGAAGCTCAACGGGCCGGTCCCCTCGACGAGGCCGACCGCCGCGTAGCGTCGCGCACCGTCGCTCAACGCTCCCGCGACGTCGGGCATCCGCAGCGCGGTCGCGGCCGAGCTCCCCACCACGACCTCGTCGGGCGTCGCCGGAGCCCGGCCCGCGGCAAGCGCGACGTCGGAGGGCAGGCCGCCGACGAGGGCCCGCAGCGGTGCCGGCCCGGCATGCCCAGCGGCGACGTTCTCCACATCGGTCGCCGGGCCGAGCCCGAACACCCACGTCACCGAGCTGAGCTCCGCGATGGCGGCGACGGTCGCGGGGTCGATCCCCGCTTCGCCGGTGGTGTCCGTGGCGACGACCAGCCGCGTGCCGACGGCGTCGATGGACGCGACCACCTCGGCCTCCGTCGCCGCGGCGCGGCCGGTCGTGAGCAGGGTCACGAGCGTGACCAGCGCGACGACGAGCGCGGCCGTCGCGGTGGCGACGGGCTGAGCGCGCGCGGTGAGCACGCCGTCCCGCACGAGGGCAGCCGCGCGGGGACGTCCTGTCAGCGCGCCACGGGTGCGCTGCTCGACGCCCGCCGTCGCGTCCGAAGGTACCGCCCGGGTCGAGGTCACAGCACGACTCGCGCATCTGCTTGCGCGGCGAGCCGCTGGTCGTGCGTGGCGACGAGCACCGTCGTGCCGTCGGCGGCGGTCTCCTCGAGCATCTCCCACACGACGGCCGCCGACTCGTCGTCGAGGTTGCCCGTCGGTTCGTCGCAGTAGAGGACGGCCGGGTCGATCACCAGGGCCCGGCACATCGCCACCCGTTGTGCCTGACCCCCGGAGATCTCCCCCGGACGATGCCCCACGCGGTGCGCGACGCCCAGCCGTTCGAGCAGGTCGGCTGCGCGGCGCCGCGCGAGGCGCGGCTCCATCCCAGCGAAGAGCGCCGGCTCGCACACGTTGTCCATCACGGTGCGGGCAGGGTCGAGCATCGCGTCCTGGAAGACGAACCCCGAGGTGACCGCGCGCCACTGGGCGCGGCGCCCGTCAGGCTGCGTGTCCAGCGGCGTACCGTCCCAGAGCACGTGGCCCGTCGCGGGGCGCAGCAGGCCTGCGACCACGTAGAGCAACGTCGACTTGCCTCGCCCGGAGGCCCCCGTGATCGTCGTGATCGCGCCTGCAGCGAAGTCGAGATCCAGGTCGCCGATCACGAGCGGAGCCGTCCGGCGGTACCGGAAGCCCAGCCCGCGCGCGGTGAGCCTCGCCGTCATGGTTGCGCGGCGGAGGTCGGATCGGCACCCGCGTCGCTCGTGCCGCCCTCGTCGGCGAAGAGCCGGATGCGCGCTCCCACCTCGACGCCCGAGACGACCGCCTGCGCGCCGTCCTGCGCCTCGATCTCCACCGCGACCCGGGCGCCGTCGGGCGCGACGACGAACGACGAGCCGTCCGCGGCGGTCGCCAGCGCAGCGAGCGGAACGACCGCTCCAGCCACCTCCGGCGCGGTGACCACCGTCGCCGGGTACGTGAGCTGACCACCGGCGTACGCCAGGTCCGGGCAGAGCTTCTCGCACAACGGACTGCCGTCGGGAGCGTGCACGCTCCACGTCGTCACACCGGTCTCGGCGGCCACCGTCGAGTCACCGACGACGCCCTCGACGGTCGTCCCGTCGATGTCCACGCGCACCACCTGCCCCGTGCTCGGTGCCTGCGCACGCCGTTCTGCGTCGAGACGAATCGTCACGTCGGGAACCGCCGCCACGGGCAGCACGAGGTCGGCGCCGCGTGCGATCGCCCGGCCGACGCCGATGCCGCTCGCCAGCGTGAGTCGCGCCGGCAGCTCGGGCACGAAGACGACGCTGCCCGCAGCGACCGCCCCCGTGACCTCAGCGCCGACCGCCTTCTGCCACCGCCTGACCGCCGCGACGGTGCTGGGCCCGTACGTGCCGTCGGGTGCGACGTCGAGGTGTCCCCCGTCGACGAGCAGGCGCTGCAGCTGGGCGACGTCGGCCCCCTTGCTCCCCGCCGCGAGGTCGCGGAAGGAAGGCACGCTGCCCTCCGCGACGACCACTGGCGCGAGCCCCACCGACAGGATCACGTCTCCCTGGTCCACGGGTGCGTCGTCCGGGACGACGACCGACGTGACGACGCCGTCGGCCGGGCTCGTCAGCGCCGCCTGGAGCGGCCATGAGACCGTCGCCGCGAGCTCGAGCACCGAACCGATCGACCCGTCGGCCACCGTGACGAGCGCCGGAGCGCTCGACTCAACCTCCGGCGCGGGCGGCACGAACGTCGCCCGTCCAGCCCAGAACCCCGCTCCCGCTGCGACGACGGCGATCGCGGTCCAGGTGGCTGCTGCTCGCGCGCGACCCATCACGGCACCCAGTACTGGGGGCACTGCGCCTGCGCCTCGTCCAGGCGCCGCTCGATGTCCTGCTCGCCCGCGACCGCCCGCTCGGCCAGCTCGTTGTGCGGTGCCCACAAGTCGCCTGCGGTGCTGGGGTCATGATTGGCCGCGAGCATCCGGTCGATCCAGGCCTGGCGCGACGGCGGCTCGGAGATCTCAAAGCCGAGGTGCTCGAGGCACCGGGCGATGTCGAGCTCGGCGTCGTACTGCACCGCGAGCTCGTCCGCGGTCATCTCGTGCGGTTCTGGCAGGCCCAGCTCGACGCGGCATGCCTCGACGTCCTCATCGAAGCGTCCGATCTCGCTGCGGTCGTCCGCGTCCTCCGCGACGAACGGCTCGACGGAACCTCCACCCTCCATCATGGTGCGGTCCCAGCCCTTGGCGTCCATGCAGCGCTGGTACCCGAGTCGCTCCTCTTCCCGGGCCTGCGCCTGCTCGGCGAACCACGCCGGCGCGGTCCACTCGACGTCCGGGGGCTCGTTGGCGACGTCCTGCGCGCACGCGCCGAGCCCGACGACGAGCACCAACCCGAGAGTCGCCCCAGCACACGCCAAAGCGACGGGCACACGCCGACCATTGGTCCTTCTCAAACCCGCCCCCTTGTTCACCTTCACACTGTCAATGACCGAGCCGCCTTTGTCGCTGGCCAAGACATACCGCCATTGCGAATCGCGCCCGAAGCCGAACGCTTTGTCGGCGATTCAGAGACACGTCCTGCAGCGGCCGACGACCGGTCCGGGGCGCCGGGCGGCAAGCTCGGCCGCCCGGCGCCCGATGGGTCACGTGGTGCCGCAGTACCGGCTCGCCGACGAGAAGTAGTCCGCCAGCACGGAGACCTGCGTCGCGTGAGTCTTGCCCGTCTTGTTCACCCAGGTCACGTACGACGAACTGCTCGGGTACCTCCAGTAGCTGAGCGCTCCGCTCGGAGCCACCAGCTCGTGCCGGAGGTCACCCTTCGTGTAGCTCTTGATGTGAATCTGCCATCCGGTCGACGACGTGCATGCGATGTCGCCATAGTTGGTCCACGCGGATGCGCCCACTGCCGTGCCGATGACAAGCGCAAGGCTTGCGCCGAGTGCGGCCCAGCCCCGTCTCACGTTCCTCTTCGAACGCATAAGTCCCCCCAGACTCGATCCATGAGAGCGCTCTCACACCGGACGTTTCGCCCCCGCTCGCCGATATGGTGGCAGGCGTCCGCATTGCAGGTCAACGATTGGGCTGAGCGCGCTCCTCGCTGCGGCCCGTCGTTGCGCGCCCTCGCCCGTCCCCCGGCCGGGACAGTCCATGCCTCTGCGCCACAATCCCCTCTCCGTTGCCGCTCAGCGTCCGGTACGGGCAAGCAGTCCAGGCGTCCGGGGCGATACTCCTCTGCGCGCCTTGCGGCTGCCAGCGTCCGGAGTGATCCGGAGCCGTTCTTCTCTCGCCGCTCACGCCTGGCGGTCGGCCCGGTTCGACGCAGCGCGGCCTTCAGATGGCGAGTTCTTGTCTGTAGCCGTCGCGCGGTAGCGCGTGAGCATGGCGGGGACGCCGCGGGAATCCGAGTAGGTGTACGGGCGGCGGACGAACGTGCAGATCACGCGCCACATCGCGCGTTCGTCGGCGAGGTCGTCGGGGATCGTCACCCCGTACGCCTCGGCGAGCTTCACGCGCGCCAGGTCGACCATCGCGCACTCGGTGGCCGCCCACTCGTCGGTCGCCAGCACGGCGAGGCGGTACGCACCGACGACGACGAGGACCGACCCCGCCGCCGCGAGCCACAGCAGCGGGTCCCCGGTCACGACCAGACCCACGACGGCGCCCACGACGAGCACCACCGCTCCGTACAGGAGCGCGACGAAGAAGTCCACGTTCGCGCGCGCGGTGGTGATCGCGTCGACCGCGCTCTGCGGCGCCACGCCCTTGAGCCGGTGCCAGAGCAGCTGCGAGTCGAGCAGGTACCGGTTGCGCGCGTACGTCTCGAACCGCCGGATCGCGTTGCCGAGCTGAGTCGGGGCGAACTGCGTCTCGTCGGCCGGGTAGCGCGCGGCGCGTTCGTAGGCGAGCCCTGCGCGCACGGCCTGCCCCGCCGCGGTCGACGTCTCGTACGTCGCCAGCAGGCGGGTCCGGCGCGCGCGGTGGGCGTTCGTGCGTCGCTCGACGAGCCACGGCCACCCCAGGTAGTACCCCTCGAGCACGCGGTACAGGGGCGCCTGCGCGGCAGCCAGCACGAGGCCCAGGACGGCGGCCACCGCGAGCAGTGCGAGCTGCTGCGACGCCCACGTCAGCCCCTCGAACTCCTCGCTGAGGTCGACGAACGCCAGCCGCGCGATCACGTAGGCGAAGCCCTGCGCGGCGAGGAACACGGGCAGGATCCACCCGACGACCAGGCCCCACCCGCCCCCGAGGACGGACTTGACCACGTCTCCCATCGGACGCCCTCAGAGATCCCCGCCCGGGTCTCCCGGACCGGGCGGCGTCCCGGGCGCCATGTCCGCCTCCGTCGCGCTGGGAGACGAGCCGGGGCGGATCGCGGCGGGCGGCGTCGAGAACGCGCCGATCCTGTCCTCGTAGAAGCGCGGCAGGACCGACCTCAGGATCGTCGAGACCTCGCGGGCGATCACCGGGGCCGCGAAGCTCGTCCCGGACCAGACGGCTGCGCCGGGGATCTCCTGGGCGTCGACGGTCCAGTCGAGCGTGCGGTGCGCGAGCTTGTCGACGACGACGAGCTGCACCTCGTCGGCCGCGCGGTCGAGAGTCGCGGACCGCACCTCGACGACCGCGCGCCCGGCGTCGTCGAGCTTCAGGGGGATCCGGATCTGGAGCTGGTCGTGCTCGTCGGCGTCGTCCGCAGTGCTGGACCGGTCGTCGTCCATGGCGATCCCCCGGGTCGCTCGGGCTCGGCGCGCCCGCGCGCCGACTCACGCGCAACGTACTCCCGCACCCGCCCGGCGACCAGGATGAATCGGACGGCCAGTCCCCGCGCTCGTCGTCGTCGCACGCGCTCGGACGTGCGGATCCTGCCTAGACTCGCCGGGTCCGGCCGGGGTGCGGCCGGAGCCACGACCGACGTTCGGAGCCCGAGTGCGGCGCACAGCCCTTGCCCTCCCGTTCGCCGTCGCCCTGCTCGTGGCGTCGTGCACGCACGGGGACGACGAGGCGCTCGCGTCGCCGTCCGCGACGTCGACCCGCGCGCCCGCCACCACCACCGGCCCCGCCGCTCCGGGCACCCCGTCCGCGTCGGCCGCGGCGACCACCTCCGCCGCACCCCCCGCGTCGAGCACCCCCGCGGCGCCCACCGCCCCGGCCGCGGGTCCCAGCCGCGCACCGGCGCCCGCTCCGGCGCCGGCCCCCGGCGTGACGTTGCCGCCGACCGCCGGCGTGTTCGACTACCAGCTCGGCGGCCCCTCACCGACGGTCCGCGTGGGCGCGACGACGCGCGCGATCGACGTCGTCGTGCGGGACGCGACGGCGGCTCCGCTGCCCGGCGCGTACACCGTCTGCTACGTCAACGGCTTCCAGACGCAGCCCGGCGAGGCCTCGCTGTGGCGCAGGCGCACCGACGTCCTCCTGCACGACGAGGGCGGCGACCTCGTCGTCGACCCTGACTGGCCCGACGAGTACGTCCTCGACCCGTCCACGCCCGCGCAGCGCCGGACGATCCTGAGCGTCCTCGGCCCGGTCGTCACCGGGTGCGCCGCCGACGGGTTCGACGCCGTCGAGATCGACAACCTCGACACCTGGACTCGGTTCGACGCGATCGACGAGGCCGGCGCCCACGCCCTGGCCCGCGCGTACGTCGACCTCGCCCACTCCGCGGGACTGGCCATCGCGCAGAAGAACGCCGCCGAGATCACCCGGCTCGCACACGATCGACTCGGCTTCGACTTCGCCGTCACTGAGGAGTGCGCCGCCTGGGACGAGTGCGCCGCCTACACCGACGTGTACGGCGACCACGTGCTGCAGATCGAGTACCCCGACGCCCTCGACGACGCGGGCCTGACCTTCGCCGAGGTCTGCACCCTGACCGACCGCGCACCCCTGACGATCTTCCGCGACCGCGACCTCGTCCCCCCAGGCAAGCCCGGCCACCGCTACGCCACCTGCTGACCCGCTCGTCGCGCGGCGCCTCGTGGACGCCGAGCGGCGGCTCGGACCGAGCGGCTACAGCACCGCCGAGCGCCGCTGCACTCCCCGCGAGCGGAAGACGGGACGGGCGGGAGCGGGCGCGGCGACGTCGGTCTGGGGTGCCGCCGTGCGCGTCCCTGGGGGCGCGGGCTCGATCGTCGGCTGAGCGAGCTCCTTGGCGAGTGCCCCGGCGTACCTGACGACGCTGCGCGCCCAGACCGTCTCGTCGCCGTTCGGCGGGACGGCGGTCACGGCGGCGAGGGCCGTCGTCGCGTCCGCAGCGACAGGGGTCTCGGGCGTGAGCGTGTTGAGCGCGCCACCGAGCGTCGAGATGACGTACCAGACCGCGACGACCACGAGGGCACCGCACGTCAGGGCTACCGGCAGCCGGAGCTCGTCGGTGCCCCAGAGCGCGACCGTCACGCTCCCGAGCAGCCCGGCCGCGGCCGTCAGCGTCAGCCACCCGCCCAGCATCGCGGCCCCGACCGTCACGTCGTCGCCGGCGCTGATCGCCTTCATCACCGCGGCGGAGACGAACGCCAGGAGGGACGCCACCAGGCCCGCGACCAGCACGTGCGCGACCGCTTGCTCAGGCTCACTCCCGAGCAGCGCGGTGAGGGGATCGGCGACGCCGAACAGGGCGACCACGGCGGTGGACACGACCGTGAGGTTCGTCGCCCAGGAGTCCGCGGACCACGACGCGCTGAGCCCCGTCACCGGGGACCTCAGGGTCGGCCGCTTCCCCTCGTCCCGGTGGGCGTCCTCGAACCGGCCGCCGACGACCAGCAGCGTGAGAGCGGCGAGCGCCGCAGCGACGACGAACGGCCACACCACGACCCTGACCGACAGGTCCGTCGGCTCCGTGACGTCGAACGAGACCGTGATCGGCTCCTCGCCCACCGTGAGCGTGCCCGTCGTGACTGCGCCGACCTCGCACCCGCTCACGGTGAGGTCGACCGACTCCTGCCGCCCCGCACCGACCTTGCCCGGGTCGGCGTCGCCGGTGCAGCCCTTGACCGTGAGGTCGACGTCGATCACCGCGTCGTCGGGGTTCGTCACCGTCAGCGCGCCGGTGTACTCCTCGCCGTCGCGCGTCAGCGCGATCTGGTCGTCGTCCCCGAGGTCCACGACCGGCGACGCCCACACCGCGGGTGCACCAGCCAGAGACCCGATCCCGATCCCGACCGCCAGCACCAGGCCGGCACCTACCCGAGTGACAGCACGCACGGTCCCGATCCCCTCGCTGGGTACCCCGTCACCCCGACGGTAGCCACAGCGCGCACCGCCCGCGCGACGAGGGAGACGACGAGGGGGAGCCGCCAGGCGCTGGCGCCTCCCCCTCGTCGCTGTCAGTTCTCGCAGCGCCGAACCGGCGCCGTGAGGAGACTCAGAAGTCCCAGTCGTCGTCCTCGGTGTTGACGGCCTTGCCGATGACGTACGACGAGCCGGAGCCGGAGAAGAAGTCGTGGTTCTCGTCGGCGTTCGGCGACAGGGCCGACAGGATCGCCGGGTTGACGTCGGTCTCGTCGCGCGGGAACAGCGCCTCGTAGCCCAGGTTCATGAGGGCCTTGTTGGCGTTGTAGCGCAGGAACTTCTTGACGTCCTCGGTCAGGCCCAGCTCGTCGTACAGGTCCTGCGTGTACTCGACCTCGTTGTCGTACAGCTCGAAGAGCAGCTCGAACGTGTACTCCTTGAGCTCGGCGCGCTCGGCCTCCGTGATGAGCTCGAGGCCCTTCTGGAACTTGTAGCCGATGTAGTACCCGTGCACGGCCTCGTCGCGGATGATCAGGCGGATCAGGTCGGCCGTGTTGGTGAGCTTGGCGCGCGACGCCCAGTACATGGGCGCGTAGAAGCCCGAGTAGAACAGGAACGACTCGAGCATGGTCGAGGCGACCTTGCGCTTGAGCGGCTCGTCGCCCCGGTAGTAGTTCAGCACGATCTCGGCCTTGCGCTGCAGGTTCGGGTTCTCCTCCGACCAGCGGAACGCCTCGTCGATCTCCTTGGTGGAGATGAGCGTCGAGAAGATCGAGGAGTACGACTTGGCGTGCACCGACTCCATGAACGCGATGTTCGTGTAGACGGCCTCCTCGTGCGGGGTTAGCGCGTCGGGGATGAGGCTGACCGCGCCGACCGTGCCCTGGATGGTGTCCAGCAGCGTCAGGCCGGTGAAGACGCGGGTCGTCATCGTCTTCTCGGCCTCGGTGAGGGTCGCCCACGACTGGATGTCGTTGGAGACCGGCACCTTCTCCGGCAGCCAGAAGTTGCCGACCAGGCGGTCCCAGACCTCGAGGTCCTTGTCGTCCTGGAGGCGGTTCCAGTTGATCGCCGAGACCCGGTCGACCAGCTTCAGCTTCCCCGTAGGGCTCATTCTCGTGCTCGCTTCTTCGTCGTGACGGTAAAAGTGCAGGTCAGAGCGTCATAGCATGCAGCTGACGCAACCCTCCACCTCAGTCCCCTCGAGTGCCAGCTGGCGCAGGCGGATGTAGTAGATCGTCTTGATGCCCTTGCGCCAGGCGTAGATCTGCGCCTTGTTCAGGTCACGCGTGGTCGCGGTGTCCTTGAAGAACAGCGTCAGCGACAGGCCCTGGTCCACGTGCTGCGTGGCCTCGGCGTAGGTGTCGATGATCTTCTCGTAGCCGATCTCGTACGCGTCCTGGTAGTACTCCAGGTTGTCGTTCGTCATGAACGGCGCCGGGTAGTAGACGCGACCGATCTTGCCTTCCTTGCGGATCTCGATCTTCGACGCGATCGGGTGGATCGAGCTCGTCGAGTGGTTGATGTACGAGATCGAGCCGGTCGGCGGGACCGCCTGCAGGTTCTGGTTGTACAGGCCGTGCTCGGCGACGAGCGCCGCGAGCGTGCGCCAGTCGTCCTGCGTCGGGATGTGGATGTTCGCCTCGGCGAAGAGCTCGCGGACGCGCTCGGTGCGCGGCGCCCACTCCTTCTCGATGTACTTCTCGAAGTACTCACCGGTCGCGTACGTCGACTTCTCGAAGCCGTAGAACTTCTCGCCGCGCTCCTGCGCGAGCAGGTTCGACGCACGGATCGCGTGGTAGGCGACCGTGTAGAAGTAGATGTTCGTGAAGTCGAGGCCCTCGTCGGACCCGTAGAAGATCCGCTCGCGCGCCAGGTACCCGTGCAGGTTCATCTGGCCCAGGCCGATCGCGTGCCCGCCGCGGTTGGCGCGCTTGATCGACGGGACCGACTCGATGTCGGTCTGGTCGGAGACGGCCGTCAGGGCACGGATCGCGGTCTCGACGGACTTGCCGAAGTCCGGGGAGTCCATCGACAGCGCGATGTTCATCGAGCCGAGGTTGCAGGAGATGTCCCGGCCGACGTGGTCGTAGGACAGGTCCTCGTTATAGGTCGACGGGGTCGAGACCTGCAGGATCTCCGAGCAGAGGTTCGAGTGCGTGACCTTGCCGTCGATCGGGTTGGCCCGGTTCACCGTGTCCTCGAACATGACGTACGGGTAGCCGGACTCGAACTGGATCTCGGCGAGCGTCTGGAAGAACTCGCGGGCGCTGATCTTCGTCTTGCGGATCCGCGAGTCGTCGACCATCTCGTAGTACTTCTCGGTGACGTTGATGTCCGCGAACGGCACGCCGTACACACGCTCGACGTCGTACGGCGAGAACAGGTACATCGGCTCGTTCTTCTTCGCGAGGTCGAACGTGATGTCCGGGATCACGACGCCGAGCGACAGCGTCTTGATGCGGATCTTCTCGTCGGCGTTCTCGCGCTTGGTGTCGAGGAACCGGTAGATGTCCGGGTGGTGCGCGTGCAGGTACACCGCGCCGGCACCCTGACGCGCGCCGAGCTGGTTCGCGTACGAGAACGAGTCCTCGAGCAGCTTCATCACGGGGATGACGCCGGAGCTCTGGTTCTCGATGTGCTTGATGGGCGCGCCGTGCTCACGGACGTTCGAGAGCAGCAGGGCCACGCCGCCGCCGCGCTTGGAGAGCTGCAGCGCGGAGTTGATGCCGCGCGCGATGGACTCCATGTTGTCCTCGATGCGCAGCAGGAAGCAGGAGACGGGCTCGCCGCGCTGCGCCTTGCCGAGGTTGAGGAACGTCGGCGTCGCCGGCTGGAACCGGCCCGAGACGATCTCGTCGACCAGGGAGATCGCGTAGTCCTGGTCGCCCGCGGCGAGCGAGAGCGCCACCATGCACACGCGGTCCTCGAAGCGCTCGAGGTAGCGCTTCCCGTCGAACGTCTTGAGCGTGTACGACGTGTAGTACTTGAACGCCCCGAGGAAGGTCTGGAAGCGGAACTTCTTCGAGTACGCGTACTGGAACAGCGTCTTGATGAACGCGCGGTCGTACTGCGCGAGCACCGCCGGGTCGTAGTACTTGTTCTCGACGAGGTAGTCGAGCTTCTCGTCCAGGTCGTGGAAGAACACCGTGTTCTGGTTCACGTGCTGCAGGAAGTACGCGCGGGCCGCCTCGCGGTCCTTGTCGAACTGGATCTTCCCGTCCGCGCTGTACAGGTTCAGCATCGCGTTGAGGGCGTGGTAGTCCAGGCCCGACGCCTCTACGCGCTGATCAGTGACTGTCGCTGCCAAAACCGTTCCAATCCGTCGCGGACGCGCTGCACGTCCTCGTTCGTTCCCATGAGCTCGAAGCCGTACAGGTAGGGGACGCGGCACTTGGCCGCGATGATCTCCCCCGCGATGCAGTACGCCTCGCCGAAGTTGGTGTTGCCCGCGGCGATGACGCCGCGGAGCAGTGAGCGGTTGGCCGTGTCGTTGAGGAACTTCACGACCTGCCGCGGTACCGCGCCGCCCTCGTTCCCGCCCCCGTACGTCGGCACGACGAGCACGTACGGCTCTGTGACGTGCAAGAACGCCTCGGTCGGGCGCAGGGGGATCCGCTGGGCCGGCTGGCCCAGCTTCTCGATGAAGCGGTGGGTGTTGTTCGAGGCCGAGGAGAAGTAGACGAGCGAGCTCATCGATGCCTCCTCAGCGATTCGAGCGCTGGCTTCCGCCGGCCTCCGTGGGCCGGTGTGACCGCCGTCGAAGGCGGCGCTTCAGGCGACGGTGACAGCCTGCAGGCGCTGCTCGAGCGCCTTGATGCGGTCCGGGCGGTAGCCCGACCAGTGGTCCCCGTCGACCCCGTCGACGATGACGACCGGGGCCTGCAGGTGGCCGAGCGACATGACGTAGTCGCGGGCGTCCGCGTCCTCGCTGATGTCCACGACCGTGTACTCGGCACCGAGCTTGTCGAGAGCACGGTAGGTCGCGTTGCACTGCACGCAGGCCGGCTTGCTGTAGACCGTGATCGTCATGGTGCCTCTCCCCGGAGACTCAAAGAAACTCAGTGGTTCTGATGCTCGTCCGCGCTCTTCCCGACCCTCGGAGGTCGCCCTGACCGAGCGTTCCCGGAGGCCCTCGTGGAGCCTCCGGCGACCGCTCGACGCCTCGGTCGATCGCGTAGAGAAGACACTACACCTAGTGTCTGACACCGCAACCAACCACTAGGTGTTGTGTTACATCCGTGTCGTTTTTCACCCCGTGCATGACTCGTCCACAGTACCGACGACCCCTGACAGAGCCTCTGGCCTGCAGGTTTGCGCGGGCGTAACGACATCGCTGTGGTTCGACCCACAGGCGGCCCACAGGTCGTCCACATCGGGGACCGTCTCGTCCCCAGAGTCGTCCACAGGCGATATGTCCGGTGGAGTCCCGAAGTGTCCGGTCCGTGGGCCGCCGGGCGGCGTCTCAGCTCGCGGAGGCGTCCGCCCACGCCGCGCGCAGGCCGTCGAGGAGCGGCGTCGTCGGGCGGCCGATGAGGGTGCGCAGCGTGTCGGTCGCGTCCGCGAGGCCACCCGCGGCGATGTCCTGGTCGAGCGCCACGACGAACCCGACGGTGCCCTCGTCGAGACCGGCCGCCAGCAGGCCCGCGCGCTGCTCGTCGGGCGTCACCCGCCGGTGCACGACCGGACGGCCGAGCACCTGCGCCGCCGCGGCCGCGAGCTCGTCGTGCGTCCACGCGTAGTCGCCCGAGACCTCGTAGGTCCGCCCGTCGTGCCCCTCGCCCGTGACGACCGCCACCACGCCCGCGGCGAAGTCCGCGCGGCTCGCGGAGGCCACGCGCCCGTCCCCGGTCGACGTGACGATCTCGCCCGTCGCGGCCGCCTGCTGCAGCGCCGGGACGTAGTTCTCGGTGTACCAGTTGTTGCGCAGCACCGTCACGACCAGGCCGGAGGCCGCCAGCAGCTCCTCGGTCGCCTTGTGCTCGGGTGCGACGACGAGCGTCGTGGTGTCGGCGTGCGGCGCGCTCGTGTAGACGATGCGGCGGACGCCGGCCGCCCGCGCGGCCTCGATCGCCGCGGTGTGCTGAGGGATGCGCTTGCCGACCTCGGAGCCGGAGACGAGCACGAGCGTGTCGGCACCCCCGAAGGCCTCGGGCAGCGTCTCGGGGCGGTCGTAGTCGACCACCGCCACGCGCACGCCGCGCTCGGCCAGGTCCGCGAGGCGCTCGGTCCGGCGCCCGCCCGCGACGATCTCGCCGGGCGCGACCCCCGCTTCGAGCAGACCCTCGACGACGAGACGGCCCAGGTGGCCGCTGGCCCCGGTGACGACGACAGACATGTGCTTCCTCCCGTTGCTGGGCGACCCGTGTCTCGCGTCGCTCCCCCGGCACAACACCCCGCGCGCCAGAACCTTTCCCGCCCCCACGGGCACGTGAGGGATGCTGGTCACGTGCACGTGACCACCCTCGGACCGCTCGCGCTCGACGGCCGGCCCGTCCGCGGCGAGCGGCTCGCCGCCGTGGTGCGTGAGCTCGTCGCGGCGCGCGGGCGTGCGGTGTCCGTCGGCGCGCTCGTCGAGGCCGTCTGGGACGGTGCGCCGCCCGACGACGAGCAGGGCGCCGTGCAGGCGCTCGTCTCACGCGTGCGTCGGCTCGGCCTGCCGGTGCAGTCCGTGCCGGGTGGCTACCGGCTGCCCGCCGACGATCTGTCGGTCGACTCCGATGAGGCCCGCGGGCTCGTCGGCGTGGCGCGCGCGGCCCTCGAGGCGGGCGATCTCGTGGCCGCCGCCGACGCCGCCGCGCAGGCCCGCGCGCTCCTGCCGCCGGCGCCCGACGACGCCGCCGCGGTCCGCCTGCTCGCCGAGGCCGCCGACGTCACGGCGCGCGTCGCGCTGCGCACGGACGGCCCGTACGACGAGACCGACCTGCGGCTGCTCGCGACGCGCACCCCGCCCGACGAGCCGTCCGTCGCGCTGCTCGTGCGCGTCCTGGCCGCGCAGGGCCGCGACGCCGAGGCGCTCGAGGTCGTCGAGACGCTGAGGCGCGACCTCGCCGAGCGGTACGGCACGGACCCGTCGGCCGTGGTCGCGCACGCGCACGTCGCGCTGCTGCGCGGCGAGCTCGGCCCGACGCGCGCGCCCGACGGGGGGCGCCCCGCCGCCGCGCCCACCGTCGGGCCGCCGGTCGGGTCGTCGACCGCCGCCGCGCACACGCTCGACGCCGCCGGGCGCTCGACGGCACCGACCGCGCACCTGCCCTCCGCGTGGCGTCGCCCGCCCACGCCGCTCGTCGGTCGCGAGGCGGACGTCGCGGCGGTGACCGCCGCGCTGCGCGACGCGGCGGTCGTCACCGTCGTCGCGACCGGGGGTGCGGGCAAGACCAGGCTCGCGGCTGAGGTCGCGCGGCTCGCCGCCGAGGCCGGGCAGCAGGTGCACGTCGTCGAGCTCGCGGGGCTGCGGTCCGCCGACGACGTGCTCCCCGCGGTGATCGGCGAGCTCGGCGGCTCCGAGACGGTCCCGGCGCTCCCCGAGGTCGGCGTCGAGCGGCGCGTGCTGCCCCGGCTCGAACGGCTGCGCGCCGCCGCGCAGGAGCTGCGAGGGCTCGTCGTCCTCGACAACTGCGAGCACGTGCTCGCCGCGGCCGCGGACCTCGTCGCGGACCTGCTCGACGTGGTCCCGCCCGACGTCACGATCCTGGCGACGTCCCGCGCGCCGCTCGGCCTCGTCGGCGAGCGCGTGCACCGGCTGCCCGCCCTGCCCGACACCGACGCCCTCGCGCTGCTGCGCGCCCGCGCCGAATCGGCCCGGCCCGGCCTCGTCTGGGACGACGAGCGCGCGCTCGAGCTGTGCCACCGCCTCGATAGCCTCCCCCTCGCGCTCGAGCTCGCGGCTGCCCGCCTGCGCTCGATGCCGCTCGAGGACCTGCTCGACAGCCTCGCCGACCGGTTCGCGCTGCTCGACGACGCGCTGCGCGGGCTGCCCGAGCGCCACGCGAGCCTGTGGGCGCTCGTCGACTGGAGCCGCGAGCTGCTGCCGGACGACGAGCGCGAGCTGCTCGCCCGGCTCGCCGTGGTGCCCGGCTCGTTCACCGCGGCGCTGGCCGCGAGCGTCGCGGGCGTGCCGGACACGCGGCGCGGGCTCGCGGACCTCGTCGACCAGTCCCTGCTGGTGCTCGACGACGCCGGCCCCGGCCCCGCGCGCTACCGCATGCTCGAGACGGTCCGCGAGTACGGCGAGGCGCGCCTCGACGCCGCGGGCACGCGCGCCGACGCGATGGCCGGGCTGGTCGCGTGGGCCACGCGCGAAGCCGTGGACCTGAGCGACCGGATGACCGGCGAGGGGCAGCTCGACGCGTTCGCGCGGTGCAGCGACGAGCAGGAGGCGCTGGTCGCGGCGCTGCGATGGTCGATCGAGCACGACGAGGCGGCGGCCGTCGAGGTCGCGTCCGCCCTGTTCCCGTGGTGGACCGTGCGCGGTATGCACGTGGAGGTCGTGACGTGGGCCTCGCGGCTCGTGCACGTGAGCGAACCGGCCGCGCGGCGACGCTCCGCGCTGTTCGTCGGCGCGGCCTCGGGGCGGCGCGTGCCGCACGGCGAGCTCACCACGACCGTCATGCTCCAGACGGCGGTCAACGGCGGCATCACGACGACGCTGCGGCTGACCGCGCTCGCCGGCCGCGTGCTGCGGCGGCTCGCACGCGAGCAGTCCGACGAGGTCCGACCCGGCTCGGCGGCGCTGGCCGCGGCAGTCCCGTCGCTCGTCTCGACCGACCTGGCGGCGCTCGAGGACTCTGCGCGGTCCCTCACCGCGCAGGACGACGAGTACGTCCAGGCGCTCGGCCTGTTCCTGCGCGCCGCGGTGCGGGAGAACGCCGGCGAGACCGACGGGTCCGCGCAGGACGCCCGCGCGGCGTTCACGATGTTCGAGCGGATCGGCAACCACTGGGGCATGGGCATGGCCGCGCAGGGGGTCGCGCAGTGGTCGGCGGCGCACGGCGGCGACGACGCCGTGGAGTGGCTCGAGCGCAGCGTGCACCACCTCGAGCTCGTCGGCGCCGTGCAGGACGCACGCAGCCTGCGGGTGCTGCTCGACGTGCAGCGCGCAGTCGAGGGCGACCAGGACGGTCGCGCCGCGCTGCACGACGTGGTCACCTCCCCGCGTGAGGAGGCGATGGACCGCGCGCAGGCCCTCCTCGGGCTCGCGATGGTCGCGCTGTCCGACGGCGACACCGCGAGCGCCGTGACGCACGCGCTGCGCGCCGTGCAGACGGTCGCCGACGACGAGTCGTCCGTCCCGCAGGCGCGCATCGTGTTCCGCGTGTCGGCGGTCGTCCTGTTGCTGCAGGCCGAGCGCGACGAGACCGACCCGGCCCGCCGCGCAGCCGTCGACGCGGACGTCGTCGCGGCGCTGACCGCCGCCATCACCGACGCACGGGGCCTGAGCGACATGCCGGTCGTCGGGGCGTTCGCGCTCGGGTGCGCCGAGCTCGTCGCGTGGCGCGGCGACGACGAGGACACCGCGGTCGAGCTGTGGGCGCTCGGCACCCGGATGGGGGCGAGCGTCTCGAGCATCGCGCTCCAGGTGGGCAAGAACCGGTCGCTCGCGAGCAGCCTCGCGGGCACGCGCGGGCAGGCTCGGGCCGACGAGCTGCGGCCGCGTCCCGCGTCCGAGATCAGCCGCTCGATCCTCGCGCTGGCGTCCCGCCTGCTGGGCCCCGCGACGCAGCGCTGACCCCGCGGGCCACGGGTCGACCCGGCAGACGACGGGGTCCGCGCCGCCCAGCGACGCGGACCCCGCTCGACCGTCAGACCTTGCGGCGGTAGGCGCGCAGCGCCAGCGGCATGAACACCGCGACCAGGCCCACGCACCATGCGAGCGTCCACCACACGTGGTTGCCCACCGGCGTGCCGAGGAACAGCCCGCGCATCGAGTCGACCAGGTGCGTCAGCGGGTTGACGTCGACGAAGCCCTGCATCCAGCCGGGCAGGTCGTCGGTCTGCACGAACACGTTGGAGCCGAACGTCAGCGGCATGATCAGCAGGAACATCACGCCCTGCACCGCACCGGACGTGCGCACGATCATCCCGACCCACACGCTCACCCACGACAGGCAGACCGCGAACAGCACGGCCAACAGGCACCCGGCGACCGCCTCGAGCGGGCTCGTCGCGATCCGGAAGCCCATCGCGTAGCCCGTGCCGATCGTCACGACCGCGACGATCACGTACCGCACCACGTCGCCCAGCACCGCGCCCAGCAGGGGCGCCGACCGGGGGATCGGCAGCGACTTGAACCGGTCGAAGATCCCCTTCTCCATGTCGGTGTTGAGGTTCACGCCGATCGCGATCGCGCCCATCGCGATCGTCTGCCCGAGGATCCCGGGCAGCAGGAACTGCAGGTAGTCGCCCGTGCTGCCGGCGACCGCGTTGCCGAAGATCGTCACGAAGATCGCCAGGAAGATGATCGGCTGCAGCGTCACGTCGATCAGCGCCTCGGGCGTGCGCCACGTCTTGATGAGGCTGCGCCTGGTCAGCGCGGCGGAGTGGCGCACCAGCGGGAACGGGCGGGCCGGCGCGGCCGCGGCCGCGCGCGGTGCGGGCTGCGTGCGGGTCGGTTCGAGAGTCGTGGTGGTCATGCCGCCACCTCCTTGCTGGTGTCGCGGGCGCTGTCGTCGGAGCCGGGCTCGGCCTCGTCGGACGTGGTCCGGCCGGTCAGGGTGAAGAAGACCTCGTCGAGGCTCGGCAGGTGCAGCGAGAGCTCCGTGACACCGATGCCCGCGGCGCCCAGGCGCGCGACCGTCGCCGTGAGCGCCTCGTCGCCGGCCACCGGGACCGCGAGCATCCCCTTGCGGATCTCGTCGGCGGCGGCACCCGTGCTGACCTGCGAGAGGATCTGCGCGGTCTCCGCCAGGCGGGTCTGGTCCGTCGGGCGCACCTCGAGCGTCTGGCCGCCGACGATGCGCTTGAGCCCGTCCGGGGTGTCGTGCGCGATGACGCGGCCGTGGTCGACGACCGTGATCTCGTCGGCCAGCGCGTCCGCCTCCTCGAGGTACTGCGTGGTGAGCAGCACCGTCGAGCCGTCCGAGACGAGCGAGCGGACCACGTCCCACATCGCCTCGCGCTTCGCGGGGTCGAGTCCGGTGGTCGGCTCGTCGAGGAAGATCACGTCGGGCCGTCCGACGAGGCTCGCGGCCAGGTCGAGGCGGCGACGCATGCCGCCGGAGTACGTCTTCGCGGGACGGTCGGCGGCGTCCGCGAGGTCGAACCACTCGAGCAGCTCGACGGCACGGGCGCGGGCGCCCTTGCGGCCGAGCTCGAGCAGGGTGCCGAACAGCACGAGGTTCTGGCGGCCCGTGAGGTCCTCGTCGACGGACGCGTACTGACCGGTCAGGCCGATCATGTGCCGGACCTTCTCGGCGTCGCGGACCACGTCGAGGCCGTTGATGCGGGCCGTGCCCGCGTCGGGGGTGAGCAGGGTGGACAGGATGCGGACGGTCGTCGTCTTGCCGGCGCCGTTGGGGCCGAGCACACCGAGCACGGTGCCCCGGGGGACGACGAGGTCGACGCCCTGCAGCGCCTTCGTCTCGCCGAAGTGCTTCACAAGGCCCTCGGCCTCGATCACCAGGTCTGGGTTCATGCCGCCACCCTGACCGCCCCGGCTGACACGGCCCCGACACCCCACCGACACCACCGACACCACCCCGACCCGCCCCACCGGACCCCCGCGCGCCGCTCCCCTGCCCCGCCCCCACCTCGCGACCCAGCGACTGCTCAGGCCAACCCGCCCCACAGCCGGAGCAACCGCTGGCTCACGCCACCACCACCCCGCGACCCAGCGTCTGCTCAGGCCACACCCGCGATGAGCCGGAGCAGGCGCTGGGTCGCGGAGGGGGTGGGGTCAGTAGAGGTCGCGGCAGAGGAGGAGGAGGGTGGTGTCGTCGACCGACGACGGGTCGCTGCACTCACGGACGACGTCGTCGATGTCGACCGGGCGCGTCGGGTCCTCGCGCGTGAACGCGCCGACCAGCCGGGCCAGGCCCGCGCGCAGGTTCGTCGAGCGCGAGTCGACGAGCCCGTCGCTGTAGAGCACGACGCCGCCACCGGGCTCGATCACGAACCGGTGCGTGGGCGGCTCCCCCGAGCCGACGCCGACGGGCCGGTCCACGCTGACCTCGAGCAGCTCGGCACCGCCGACCGCGTCGAGCACGAGCGGGCGGGGGTGACCCGCGATGGAGACCTCGACCTCGCCCGTCGCCTGGTCGACCGCGGCGACGACGACCGTGGCCATGTCGGTGGCCATCGTGCGGCGCGCCACCACGTCGGTCCAGCGCAGTGCGTCGGCCGGACCGTCGCCGCGCAGCAGGAACGCCCGCAGCGAGTTGCGCAGCTGGCCCATCGCCGCGGCGGCGGACAACCCGTGCCCGGCGACGTCCCCGATGACCACGGCGATCCGCCCGTCGGGCAGCTCGAGCGCGTCGTACCAGTCGCCCCCGACCTGACCGCCGGGTGCGGGCACGTAGCGCGCGTGCAGCTGCCACCCCTCGACGTGCGGCAGCTCTGCGGGCAACAGGGAGCGCTGCACGGTCTCGGCGACGCCGAGCGCCCAGCGGGTGCGCAGCAGGAGCGTCTCGAGCAGGCGTCGGCGCAGGTCGGTGACCGAGCGCAGCTCCTGCGCGGTCCACGGCGCGCTCCGGCCGCGAATCGTCTGGGTCCACTTCTCGAACGACTTGCGCGGGCTGAGCCGCACCTCGTCGCCCTCACGCCGTGCGATCGCCTTGTTCTGCGGGTCCCCGCCCCAGGACACGTCGTGCACGGCCTCGCGCCGCAGCCAGACGATCGCGCGGTCCTCGGGCAGCCGCACCGCGAGCAGCCCGGCGACGCCCGGCAGCGCGTCCGCGAGCGCGGGCTCCTGCGCGCTGAGCTCGGTGCGCGCGGTGACGTCCTCAGGCTGCGCGGCGATCCACTCGCGCAGCGGCGACGGGTCGTCGGGCACCACGCCCTCGACGCTCCGGGTGTCGTCGCCGAAGACCACGACCCCCTGCGCGGGCACGAGCTCGAGCAGGGACACCCCGGACGCGGTCCGCCCGACGAGCGCGTCACCGAGGGTGTGCGCGGCGTCGCGGGACGCGATGAGCAGGCGCACGAGCGTCGCCTCCGCGGCGAGCGCCGCCTGCAGCTCGTCCTCCTCGGCCCGGGCGACCAGGCGCAACGACAGCGACGACCCGAGGAACTCGGCCGCCGCGCGCACGCCGTACGGAGGGTGGTGCGGACCGGAGTAGTGGTGGCACGCGACGAGGCCCCACAGCCGCCCGTCGCGCAGCAGCGAGATCGACATCGACGCGGCCACGCCCATGTTGCCGAGGTACTCGAGGTGGATCGGCGAGACGCTGCGCAGCACCGAGTGCGTGAGGTCGAGCGGCTCCCCGGTCGCCGCGTCGACCCCCGGGACGAGCGGCGCAGGGGTGTACCCGACGTCGGCGATGAGCCGGATCCAGCTCTGCTCGTACAGCGCGCGGGCCTGCGGCGGGATGTCCGAGGCGGGGTAGTGCAGCCCGAGGAACGAGTTCAGGTCCGCGCGCTTGGCCTCCGCCACGACCTCGCCGTTGTACTCGGCGTCGAACCGGTAGATCATCACGCGGTCGAACCCGGTCAGCGCCCGCACCTCGTGCGCGGCCACGTCGTACAGCTCGGCGAGCGACTGGCTCGCGCTCAGGCGTTCGAGCGCGTCACGCACCGCCTGGTAGGTGTTCGGGAACGAGAACGGCCGCGGGCCGGCTGACGCCTCGAGCTCGACCACGAGCAGGGTCCGGTCGCCGACCACCACGCGGTGCAGCACCGCGTCGACCTCACGCGGGCCGTCGGGCGTGGCCGCGACGACGACGAGCGGGTTGCGCTGCCGGAGGTTGCCGAACGTCCGCACGTGCGCGCGGATCTGCTCGGCCGGCTCGCTCCCGAGCACGGCGTCGAGGTCCGCCCCGAGCGTGTCCTGGACGCTGCGGCCGAGGAGGTCCGCGACGTTGGCCGACACGTGCTCGACGACGAGCTCGGGCTCGGTGACCGCGAGCAGCACACCGTGCGGCTGGACCGAGCCGGGCACGTGGATCGGCTCACGCGCGCAGTTGTCGAGGTCGACGGGCTCCCCGGGTTCGAGCAGGTCGGCCATCGGTTCGCGGTCGGACATCCGCTGGCACCTCCTCGTCGACATTTTCGGTGTGCAACCTAACTCACGCCACCACCTCCTCCGTACGGGCCCGGCGCGCGCGCGTCGGGCGCACGAGCGCGACGACGACGAGCACCGACGCGACGGCGACCAGCACCCCGAGCACGGGCCAGCCGGTCGCGGTCGTCGCGAGGCCCGCGCCGAGGGAACCGACCACCGCGGCGGCGGTCGCGACGACCTCGGCCACGGGCTGCACACGCCCGCGCTCGGCGGGCCGGTACGACGCCGCGACCATCGCCGCGCCGCCGCTGCCGGCGAGGTTCCACCCCACCCCGGCGAGCGTCATCGCGACGACGAACGCGACCATGTCCGGCCGCACGGTCGCCAGGCCCGCGGCGGCGAGCACGAGCGCACCGAGTGCCGCGACGCGCCGCTCGCCCAGCCGCCCGATCCACCGCGCGACCAGCAGCCCCGGTGCGTACATCCCGATCATGTGGAGCTGGACCGAGAACGCCGCGTGCTGCTCGGTGTGCCCCATGTCCATGCCCGCGACGGGCCCTGCGGTCATGAGCGAGCTCATCGCGGCGGCCGCGAGCGCGGTGACCAGCACGCCGAGCACGAGGACGGGCTGGCGCCACAGCTCGCGGTGCGAGCGCGCCGCGGCCGCCGGCGCACCCTCGTCGGCCCGGCGGGGTCCGGTCAGGTGCGCGAGGTCCCGCGGGAGGCGCGCGTTCCACCCGCACGCGAGCACCGCGAACCCGGCGACCAGCAGGTACGACGCGACGTACGGGGTCGAGCCGAGCCCGCCGGCGGCCGTCGCGAGGAACGGCCCGACGAGCGCCGCGAGCAGACCTCCCGCGAGCAGCGTCGTGATCGCGCGCGCCCGCTCGTCGGGGTTCGCCTCCGCGACCGCGTACCGGTAGTAGCCCGCGCCCGCCTGGTACACCCCGACGAGCGCCGTCCCGACGCAGAACAGCGCGAACGAGCCACGGTGGACCGCGTACGCCGACAGGAGGCCTGCCGCGACGGCCGCCAGCGGCGCGAGGGTGAAGACGCGCCGATACCCGCTGCGCCCGATCCACCGCGAGAGCGCGAACGTCGAGAGCACCGCGACGACGGGCATGAGGCTGAACGGGAGCGTCGCGAGCGCGCGCGTCGGCGCGAGGTGCGCCCCGACGATGCCCGTGAGGGTCAGGTCGATCGAGATGCCGAACGTGTAGAGCGACTGCGCGGGGACGAGCCGGCGCGTGAGGCGCGGCCCGTCGACGCGCGGGGGCTCCACGAGCGCGCGAGTCGGGGCGTCAGGTGGGGTCACGCGACCACCCTGGCGGGGTCGGGCTCCGTCCGACGAGCGGCAGGATTGCCACTGTGCGCTAGATTCTCGCCATGAGCGTGGACGGTCCGGTGCCGAGGCCCTCGCGCGTGCGCGACGTCGCCGTGCTGGCGCTGCCGGGCGCGCTGCCGATGGAGGTCGGCATGCCGTTCCAGGTGCTCCAGAGCCGCACCGCCGAGCACTACCGCCTGACGCTGTGCGGGCGGAGCCCCGGTCCCGTGCCCACCGCGGGCGGGTTCCCGGTCGTCGCGCAGGCCGGGCTCGAGGCCGTCGTCGCGGCCGACACCGTGATCGTCCCCGCGTACGACGACATCGACCAGCCACCCGCCGACGACGTGCTCGACGCGCTGCGCACCGCGCACGCCCGCGGCGCACGCGTCGTGTCGATCTGCGTCGGCGCGTTCGCGCTGGCCGCCGCGGGACTGCTCGACGGTCGGCGCGCGACGACGCACTGGGCCTACACCGACCGCCTCGCGGCGCGGTACCCGCTGGTCCGCGTGGACCCGGACGTGCTGTTCGTCGACGAGGGCGACGTCCTGACCTCCGCGGGCGTCGCGTCCGGCATCGACGCGTGCCTGCACCTGCTGCGCACCGACCTGGGCGCCGCGGTCGCCAACCACGTGGCGCGCGCGATCGTCGCGGCACCGCACCGCGACGGCGGGCAGGCGCAGTTCATCGCCCGGACCACCCCGCCCGACGCCGCGAGCACACTCGCGGGCACCCGCGCGTGGGCCCTCGACCACCTGCACGAGCCGCTGACCGTCGCGGATCTCGCGCGGCACGCGAGCATGTCGCAGCGCACGCTCGCCCGGGCGTTCGCGGCCGAGACCGGCGCGTCACCCCTGCGCTGGCTCACCGCTGCGCGCGTCGACCGCGCACGCGAGCTGCTCGAACGCACCGACTGGAGCACCGACCGTGTCGCCCAGGAGTGCGGCCTCGGGACCGCCGCGAACATGCGCCTGCACTTCCACCGCCTCGTCGGCGTGAGCCCCTCGGACTACCGCCGCACGTTCGTCGGGAGGTCGTCGCCGGTGTGACGCGACGGCTCCCGCGGGCCGTCCGACAGCGGACCGTCCGTCATCGCGGAGCGCGAGCCGCGCTGATGAAGCCCGCGAGACGCCGCTCGACGGCGGCCGGGTCGGGCTGCAGGCCCTGCGCCGGGCCCGCGAGCGCGGACAGCACCGGCGCCGGGCCGACGAGGGCGGCGCGCTCGGCTGCGAGCAGCGCGGCGCCTGCCGCGACCGCCTCCTCGTCGGCGACGACGTCCAGCGGGACCGGGCTGCACCACCGCTTGAGCGCGGCCCACGCGGGGTTGGCGATCATCGGGCGGCCGAGCGCGCGCACCCGGGCGGGCGGAGCGCCCGCGAGCGCCGCCTGCGCGTCGAGCATCCAGCGCGCCTGCAGCGCGGCACCGAGCAGCACGCCCCGCAGTGCCGCGACCGGGTCGGTCGGCACGGGCCCGACGGCGCGGAGCGTCGCGGCCGCGTCGGGCGCGGGCGTCTGCCGCCCGTGCACGTAGGGCAGCACGACGAACGGGTCGCGGCCCTCGGCGACCGCGCCGACCATCGCATCCGTGGCCGCGGGCACGCCCGCGACATCCGGCATCCGCGCCACCTCGCCGACGAGCAGCGCGACGAGCGCGTCGTCGACCGCCGACGCGCGTGCCAGCAGCGCTGCGCGCTCGTCGGCGGGCGCCACGTGCGCGAGCCAGGCCGCGACCGCGCCACCCGCGCTCGACGACCCCGCGACCAGGGCGGGCGCGTCCCCACGGACCGTGCGCACCAGGCTCATGCCCGCCGCCGCGACCGGGACCCGCTCGGGGTCCGCCGCCAGGACGGTGCACACCACCTCCGAGGTGCCGACCGAGTCCGCGACGTCGCCCGCGGCGCGCACCCCCGCCGCGAACGCGCCGACCGCGTGGTCGTGCCCCGCGACCGTGACGGGCGTGCCGGCGAGCAGCCCCGCGTCGGTGAGCGCGCCGGCGCGCAGCGGGACCGTCTCGCCCGGGCGCAGCACCCGCGGGACCTGGTGCGGCGGGAGGCCGACCTCGGCCAGCAGGTCCGCGTCGAACGCCGCCGGGAGCCCGGTCCGCACGTCACCCAGGCGGTACGCCATGGTGCGGCCCGCGAGCGTGTGGTCGGTGACGAGCCGGCCCGTCAGGCCCAGCACGACGAGGTCCGCGGCACCGGCCCACCGACCGTCACCGTGCAGCGAGCCGACCGCGCCCCCGCGCTCTCCCGCTCCCGCGGCCGCACGGGAGCGTGCGCGGCGGCCGGACTGCTCGTCGCGCAGCCACGCCCAGGTCGCGAGCGGGACCTTCGCCGACGCGCGCACGCCCGTCGCCGCGAACAGCTCGGCACGGCCCAGCCGGGCCGCGAGCGCGTCGGCCTGAGCGCCCGCGCGGTGGCCGTCCCAGCGCAGCCAGTCGCCGCGCGGCTCGTCGTCGGGACCGATCGGGACGCCGGTCTCCGCCATCGACGCGACCCCGACCGCCGCGGGGACGGGTGCGTCCGGCGCCGCCGCGAGCACGCGGCGCGTGAGGTCCGCGACGACGCGCAGCAGGTCGGCTGGCCCCGGGGTGGGGGCGGACGCGACCGAGAGCGTGCGCGGTGCGTCGACGTCGACGAGCGCGACCTTGGTGTGCGTCGTCCCGACGTCGATCCCCAGCGCGGTGGTCACGCCCAGCATCCTGCCGTCCCCCGCGGGGCAGCGGGCCTCGGTCGCGGACCGCGCGCCGGGCCGTGCCAGGGTGCGTCAGGCGCGCGGGCGCCTGCGACGGTCAGACGTCGGTCAGATGCCGGTCAGCGGTCGTCCGCGGTCGGGCGCCACAGGACGACCGCGGCCGCCGACGACGTGATCGCGCGCGGCGGCTGGGCGACGCGCGGCGTGCGGGGTGCGCGACGGGTCGCGACGACGTCGCCGCGCGGGTCGGCGGTGAACACGCGTCGGCCGGGCTCGACGAGCGAGCGCAGGTGGTCGACCTGTCGTTCGAGCCGGTCGACCTGCATCTCGAGCTCGAGGATCCGCTTGATCCCGGCGAGGTTGATGCCCTCGTCCTGCGACAGCCGCTGCACGGCGCGCAGCGTCACGACATCGCGCATCGAGTAGCGGCGTCCCCGCCCGGCGGTACGGCGCGGCGAGACGAGCCCGAGCCGGTCGTACTGGCGCAGGGTCTGCGGGTGCATGCCCGCGAGCTCGGCGGCGCGCGAGATCACGAAGATCGGCGTGTCCTCGTTCATCGCACCCCCTCGCGTCGCGCGCCGCCCCCGCCTCGACCGAGTCCGACGACCAGCTGGGTCGTCACCGGCGCGCCTGGTCCATGAGGGAAGCGCGGACGTCCTCACCGCTCGTCGCGATGCCGAACGCCTGGACCGCCTCGCGCGCCGCCTCCGACAGTCGCTGCGGCACGACGACCTGGACGGACACCATCAGGTCGCCCGCGTCCTTCGCGTCCTTGCCCGGCACGCCGCGCCCCTTGACGCGCAGCGTGCGGCCGGACGGGGTGCCCGCGGGCACCTTGACCCGGACCGTGTCGCCACTGAGGGTCGGCACGTCGACCGTGGCCCCGAGCGCGGCCTCGTCGAACGCGATCGGGACCGTGATCTTCAGGTTGCGACCGTCGAGCGAGAACACCGGGTGCGGCTTGACGTGCACCGTGACGACGAGGTCGCCCGCGGGTGCACCCGGCTCGCCCGGGCGGCCCTTGCCGCGCAGGCGGATCTTCTGCCCGTCGCGCACGCCGGCCGGGATCCGCGCGTTGACCGTGCGGTTCTCGACCTGCAGCGAGACGGTCGAGCCCTCGACGGCCTGCCGGAACGGCAGCTCGACCGCCGCGGCCAGGTCGACGCCCGGCTGCGGGCCCCGCTGGAACCCGCCGCCGAACATCCCGCCGAGGATGTCCTCGAAGCCGCCCGCCCCGCCCTGCGAGTACCGGACGCGGGTGTTGCCCCCGCCCGGCGCCCCGGCGCCGAACATGCCGCCGAGGATGTCCTCGAAACCGCCGGCGCCCCGACCGCCCGACGTGAACCGGGCACCGCCGGTCATCGCGCGGATCTGGTCGTACTGCTGGCGCTGCTCGGCGTCCGAGAGCACCGAGTAGGCCTCGCCGATGTCCTTGAACTGCGCCTCGGCCTTCGCGTCACCCGGGTTGTGGTCCGGGTGCTTCTCGCGCGCGAGCTTGCGGTAGGCCTTCTTGATGGTCGCCGCGTCGGCGTCCTTGGGGACGCCGAGAACCGCGTAGAAGTCCTTCTCCAACCAGTCCTGCCCGGTCACGGCGCCTCCTTCCTGCTCGTCGTCCTCGTCCTCGTCACCCCTCCGGGTCCACGACCGCGACCCGCGTCGCGCGCAGGATCCGGTCCTTCGTGCGGTAGCCCGGCTGCAGCACCATCTGCACGGTCGACGTGGTCACGTCGGCCGAGTGCGAGTGCATGAGCGCCTCGTGGATCGCGGGGTCGAACTCGTCGCCCGCGGCCCCGTAGCGCTCGACCCCGAACCGGCCGAGCGTCGTCTCGAGCTTCTCCGCGATCGACGCGAACGGACCCTCGGCGAGGTCGCCGTGCTGACGGGCCAGCTCGATGTCGTCGAGCACCGGGATGAGCGCCTCGGCGACCGCGGCGACGCCACGGTCGTGCGCCGCGAGCGCGTCGGCCTTCGAGCGCTTCACGTACGCCGAGTACTGCTGCTCGAGGTTGTAGTACGCCGCGTTGGCGCGCTGCAGCTCCTCGAGCCGCTCGTCGGCGAGCTTCTGCGCGTCGGAGAGCCCCTCGGAGCCGGCCGCCGCGGCGGCCTCCGCCTCGGCGATCACGGCCTCCTCGGGCGTCGGCTGACGCACCTGGCCCGTCTCCGGGTCGATGCGGCGCTTGTCCGTGAAGCGGGGCGTCTCCTCGTCGGAACCGCCCCCCGGGCCCTGCTCGGGCCCGGGGGTCGTCGGCTGGTCCGTCACTTCTTGTCGTCCTCGTCGTCGACGATCTCGGCGTCCACGACGTCCTCGTCGGACGAGGCGTCGGTGGCGTCCGCGGCCGGGGCGTCCGCCGGCGCGTCAGCCTGCGCCTGGCTGTAGATCGCCTCGCCGATCTTCTGTGCGGCGGTCGACAGCGCGGCCGTCTTGGCCTTCACGTCGTCGGCGTCCGTGCCCTCGAGCGACTTCTTGAGGTCGTCGACCTTGGACTGCACCTCGGTCTTGACGTCCTCGGGCAGCTTGTCCGCGTTGTCGACGAGCAGCTTCTCCGTGGAGTAGACGAGCTGCTCGGCGGAGTTGCGGGTCTCGGCGTCCTCGCGGCGCTTCTTGTCCTCGGCCGCGTGCTCCTCGGCCTCGCGCACCATGCGCTCGATGTCCTCCTTGGGGAGGGCCGAGCCGCCGGTGATCGTCATCGACTGCTCCTTGCCCGTGCCGCGGTCCTTGGCGGACACGTGCACGATGCCGTTCGCGTCGATGTCGAACGTGACCTCGATCTGCGGGACGCCGCGCGGCGCCGGCGCGATGCCGGTCAGCTCGAACGTGCCCAGCGGCTTGTTGTCCCGCGCGAACTCACGCTCGCCCTGGAACACCTGGATCAGCACCGACGGCTGGTTGTCCTCGGCCGTCGAGAAGATCTCGCTGCGCTTGGTCGGGATGGCTGTGTTGCGCTCGATGAGCTTGGTCATCACGCCGCCCTTGGTCTCGATGCCGAGGCTCAGCGGGGTCACGTCGATCAGCAGGACGTCCTTGCGGTCGCCCTTCATGACACCGGCCTGCAGCGCGGCACCCACGGCGACGACCTCGTCGGGGTTGACGCCCTTGTTGGGCTCGCGACCGCCGGTCAGCTCCGTGACGACCTCGGTGACCGCGGGCATGCGGGTCGAGCCGCCGACGAGCACGACGTGGTCGATGTCGGAGAGCTTGATGCCCGCGTCGCGGATGACCGAGTTGAACGGCGCCTTGGTGCGGTCCAGCAGGTCCTTCGTCATCTCCTGGAACTTCGCCCGCGTGAGCTTGGTGTCCAGGTGGATCGGGCCGTTCTCGCTCATCGACAGGTACTGCAGCGAGATGTTGGTGCTGGTGGCCGACGAGAGCTCCTTCTTGGCCTGCTCCGCCGCCTCACGCAGCCGCTGCAGCGCGATCTTGTCCTTCGACAGGTCGACGCCGGACGAGTTCTTCACCTCGGTGACGAGGAAGTCGACGATCCGGTTGTCCCAGTCGTCGCCGCCGAGGCGGTTGTCACCGGAGGTCGCGCGAACCTCGATCGTCGAGAAGCCGTCGTCGTCCTTGCCGACCTCCAGGAGGGACACGTCGAACGTGCCACCGCCGAGGTCGAAGACGAGGATGAGCTCGTCCTCCTTGCCCTTCTCCAGGCCGTAGGCGAGCGCGGCCGCCGTGGGCTCGTTGATGATGCGCAGGACGTTGAGGCCCGCGATCGCGCCCGCGTCCTTGGTGGCCTGGCGCTCGGCGTCGTTGAAGTACGCCGGGACCGTGATGACGGCCTCGGTGACGGGCTCGCCCAGGTACGCCTCGGCGTCACGCTTGAGCTTGCCGAGCACACGCGCGGAGATCTCCTGCGACGTGTACTTCTTGTCGTCGATGTCGACGGACCAGTCCGTGCCCATGTGACGCTTGACGGACGTGATCGTGCGGTCGACGTTGGTGACGGCCTGGCGCTTGGCGATCTCGCCGACGAGGACCTCGCCGGTCTTGGAGAACGCCACGACCGACGGAGTCGTGCGCGACCCCTCCGCGTTGGCGATGACCGTGGGCTCGCCACCCTCGAGGACGGCGACGACGGAGTTCGTCGTGCCCAGGTCGATGCCGACTGCTCGTGCCATGTGTGGTGCCTTCTTTCGATCGTGATGCAGATGCACTGGACGCTCTTGAGTCCGCTGCGCTCAACCTTGCACCCGACCGCCGGGCCGTCGCAAGTTCGAGCAGCAAACTTGAGTCTGTCAGGCTCAACCTCAGCGGGCTCGCGGGCATTCCCCTCTCGCTACCCTGCGGGAGACGCTCTGGCGCTCAAGGTCAGATCGCGACGAGACGAGGACGTCAGGGTGAGCAAGCTCAGCAGCCTGGTGTGGGGTCCGCGTTCCTGACACCCGACGGCGTCGAGCGTCAGACCGACCTCGGATGTGGACCGACGCGCGGCTACCCAGGGGATGCCCTGGACACCCGGGCACTCATGTCAAGTCCCGATGAGTTCCCCCGCGACCTCCAGCTCATACGTCTTGCGCCCAGGACTGCGTTCCGTGGCGCGACCTTCAGCTCGATGACCTCGACGTGCTCGGGTGTGAACTGCCGGTACTTGCGGCTTCTCGCTCATCAGCCCTCCGAAGGGTGATCAGCGCGACCATCGTCCCCAGCCCGACGACTCAGGGAAGTGTCAACTTCCCAGCGGGGTCCTCGTCAGCCGCGACGTGCAGCGATCTGGAACGGGAACTCGGACAGATATGCGCGACGGGCGCGTCTCACCAATCTGTCCCTTCGCAGGTCAGGCAATCGCGCGTCGGACAAGTCGCGCGAGCTCCTCCAACGCGATCGCCGGCCACGCTTGTGCGGCGGCGTCCGACAGCCGAAGAGATCCGTATGGTCACCAGACGGTTCGACGTCGAGGTTCCGGACGGGCAGCATCTCGGCTTCTCGCGTGACACCAACGGCGCCTACCGCGCGCACCTCTTCGACGACGAGACGAACCGTCTCGTCGGGCATGCCGAGCTGACCGAGCCGCCCGAGCACGAGTCGGAGGCGTACTCCTACGGATCGAGCTCGCAACAGTCGGAGGTGCGCGAGCTCACCCCGGAGGAGATCGCGCAGGCACTCGAGGCGCTGGCGGCACTCGTGCTGGTGGTCGCGTCGCTCGCGTCCACCGCCGCGCCACACGTCAGACGCTGGTGGGAGGGCACCGCCGTCGCGGCGAGGGCGGCAGCTGCGAGGGGCCGGTCCGCCGCCCGGTCGTCGAAAGACCACGTGGTGAGCGTCGCGCGATCGACTTGGAGGAGGGTCGCACGGGCGCGGAAGCCGGACGAGGCCGGTTCGTGCGGCGCCGTCACGATGGACGTGACTCGTCAGAGCCCCGGCACCTCGACGGAGCTGGACGTGGCCTTCCAGAACTACCGGACGCGGATGAGCAGCACGGAAGCGCAGAGCCGGTTCGTCGCAGCCCTGCTGGCGAAGGCGTTCAGCGACGAGCAGATGAGGCTGCTGCGTCACGTCATGATCGAGGGCGAGGACGGCGAGGTGACGCTCGCAGACGCGCTCGAGCCACCCACGGCGCAGCAGATCGACGAGACCGTGCGGTTCATGCTGGAGAAGAATCCGTCACTTCTCCACGATTCCTCGCTAGCCGCGCTGGGCGACCTGCTCGGGAGAGAGCGGCCCGGCGGCAAAGACCGCCCCTTGCTGGTGCGCCGGCTCGTGCGGCCGCAGTCGGACCCGGACCGTCCGGCGCGCGAGCTCGACCCTGACGCAGGCTGAGCGTCGCTTCGAGCACCAGACGACGCGGCAGGCTAGCTCGGGAGCAGACCGCGTTCGCGTGCGACGGCGACGGCTTCGGTTCGGGACTGGACGCCGAGCTTGTCGTAGGCGTGGGCGAGGTGGGACTTCACGGTCGCGCGGGAGACGACGAGCTCGCGGGCGATGGCGTCGTTGGAGCGGCCGAGCGCGACCATGCGGAGGATCTCGAGCTCGCGCAGGGTGACCTGCTCGAAAGCCGAGCCCTGCTCCACCGGCGGTGACCGACCGAGCCACGCTCTCTCGACCGCTGGCGGCGCGGCGCACCGGGCATCCGCCACTTCACCCGCGATCGGGACTCTCGGCAGGACCGCATGTCGGCGACTTCTGCCACAGTCGTGCGTGACGAACGGAGCGGTCGGAAGTGCATCAGGGGCGGCCACTGCGCCTCCTCCGGCGGCACTCGAAGGGGAGAGCTGTGGATCGAACGGCATGGGCGCCGGACAGCGGGCTGGTGGAGTACCTCCGCGGCCAGATGGAGGACACGCTCAGGTCGTACCACGCGAAGCCCGACCTGATCACCGAGCACGCGAACCACGAGGAGATCATCCGCGTCGGCGGGTACGCCAACCGGACGCTCCTCGAGCTGGTCCAGAACGCCGCTGACGCCATCGCCGGAAGCGACGACGGTGGTCCGCACGCGGGTCGCGTCGAGATCGTGCTCGACATCGACCGCGGCGTCCTCTACTGCGCCAACGCGGGGCGACCGTTCTCCAAGGATGGTCTTCGATCGATCACGATGGCGCACATCAGCGGCAAGCGCGGGGACGAGATCGGAAGGTTCGGCCTCGGCTTCAAGTCAGTGCTGGCCGTCTCTGACCGGCCGCAGGTGTTCAGCCGATCCGTGTCGTTCGAGTTCAACAGCCCATCGGCGCAGGCGGAGCTGGCTCACGCGGCGCCTGGCGCTCGCCGCTACCCGCTCCTGCGGACGGCCGTCGCCATCGACGCCGACCGGGAGTTCTCTGAAGACGCGATCCTCGCCGAACTCGGTGAGTGGGCTGCCACGGTCGTCCGGCTACCGGAGGCCAAGAAGCTCGAGCGGCTCCGGGACGAGATCGAGAACTTCGCGACGGAGTTTCTGCTCTTCGTAAGCGCGGTCCGTGAGGTGCGGCTCCGAATCCTCGGGTCGGATGGGCTCACGATCACCCACGTCTCGCGCGACCTCGGGAACGGTTTGCTCCGGATCGAGCGTCCGGACGGCGACGGGGACGAGTGGATCGTTCAGGACCGGATGCACGCGCCTTCCGCGCATGCGCGTAAGGAGGTCGGCGAGGCGGTATCCCGCTCGGAGGTGAAGGTCACTGTCGCGTTGCCACGCCGTCAATCGAGGCTCCGCATCGGACAGTTCTGGTCCTACTTCCCGCTGCAGGACCGCACCTCGGCGTCCGGGCTGTTCAACGCTCCCTGGAGCGTGAACGACGACCGAACGACGCTGCTCCGCAACGACTACAACCGCGAGATCCTGCAGACGATCGCAGATGCGTTCGTCGACCTGCTGCCCCGCGTGATCACGAGCGATGATCCCGCGGCGCACCTCGACTACATGCCAGCGCGTGGCAAGGCCCGAGAGACCTTCGGGTTCGGCGACGAGACCATGATCGCGCACGTCCGCGCAGCTGTGTCTCGCCGACCCCTCATTCCCGACGCGGACGGATCCCTGAGCTTCGGCCTGGACCTGCGCCCGCTGGACTTCGCCGTGAAGTTCGCCCCTGAAGTTCACGAGGGATGGGCGCTGTCGCCCAACACGGGCAAGGACGTTCCGCACTGGCGCTGCTACTCGACGGACACCAGAGCGACCCGCCTCCGCGATCTGTTCATCGCCGGCATGGAGGACGACTTCGCGGTCGAGGGCTCGCGCGATCAGTTGCGGGCTCTCGAGAGGCTGCCCAAGCGGGGGCTTCTCGCCTGGCTGCGCGAATGGGCCGAGGGCACAGACCCCGTCTCCGCCGCCAATGCTCTGAAGACCGTGATGGGTCACAGGTCGCTCGAGTCGATCGAGCAGGCGAAGGTCATCCTGACGACCGACGGGCCCCGGGCGATCACCGACAGGGACCTCGTCTTCCTGCACCAAGAGGGCGACGTGCACCTCGACGGAGCGGTGTTCGTCGACCCCGACTTCCTCTCGCAGCCCGGGGTGGAGGCTCTGCTCAAGCAGGCGGGCTTCCGCGACATGGACCCCGAGACGGTTCTCAACGCGCGTGTGGCGGCGCTGCCGGATGCTCCCTCGCCGGCCGAGCTCGAGACGCTGTGGGAGGCGGTCCTCGACGTTCCCGTGCACGCCGCAGCCAAGATCCTCGAGCGGCACAGCACCAAGGTGAAGGTGCCCACCAAGGACGGAGCGTGGGCCCGGCCAGTGGGCGTCTTCGACATCCCGGAAGCCCTCGGAGGCGAGCTGGCGTCGAGGCTTCTCGACCGCGAGCGGTGCCTTCCGGAGGTTGCCCACCGAATCGGCGTGATCCAGGAGCCGGTGGCGAACTTCCTGGAGGAGCAAGAGCCGCTCCGCGATGACTATCGGGACTGGGTGCGGGCCCACCTCAACTCGAAGCTGGGGCCGGGTGACCGGGCCATCGAACGGATAGACCTCGAACCGGGCGAGGGCCCCGGTCCGTTCTCGGTCCTCCTCATGCTGCACAGGGCCGAGACGTCGCCTGCACTGCGGGAGCACTGGACAGTGGGCCTGATGGAGCTCGGCGACCGGCCGTGGATCTGTGAGGACGTCGACTCAGGCCGGACCTATGAGGTGCAGTCCCCGGCGCGCTGGGCGGTGGAGCACGCGGGCCTGGTGAGGACCACCCGGGGCTTCGCGGCACCCGGACAAGCCGCGCACCCGTCCCTCCTCCGGTTCGAAGCACTGCTTCCTCTGTTCCGCGGCTCCGGTCGGATTGCCGACGCGCTCGGGCTCCCTTCCGAGCTCGAGCGGGTTGCTCCAGAGGTTCTCAGGGCCTCCCTGGAGGCGCCGGTCTTCGCGGACACGATCGCTGACGCAACCCTCGTCGAGTTCATCCTCACCGCCGTACGCGTGGCTTTCCCGGACGGTGGGCGGCCGGTCAGCATCCCGGCGCACGTCGGCCGTGCGGTTGAGCCTCGTTCGCCGGAGACGGTCTACGTCGCCTCTTCGGAGGACGAGCGCAAGTACCTTGCGACGCGGGGACGGCCCTACCTGTTCGCCGAGGGAGCCCAAGTCGAGGCGCTCGTCGCCACGGTCGGCTGCAGGCGGTTCGAGGACAGCTTCGCCTTCTCGATGGTGATCGACGGTCTTCAGGCCGGCCAGCCGATCAAGGACGTCTTCACGGGCCTTCGCTCCGTTCACGTCGCCGAGGCCGTCGCCCACGCATCGATCGCACGTGCCATGCAGATCGCCAAACGGGTCACGACGGAGGACGGCGTCGAGGACCAGCCGCTTGAGTGGTGGCTGGAGGGCAACGACCTCGTCATCAGGGATGACCTGCCCGAAGCCCGTGCGCTTGCGATCGTCAACGAGGCCTTCGGCCTCAGCCTGGACCACGCTGAGCTGGGCCGGGTCCAGATGGTGGGCCTCGGCCACCGGCTCGAGGGACTCCGGGCGGAGGCCAAAGCGGCAGCGACTGACGCCGAGCGTCTCGAGGTCTATTTCGGGCCTGACACCCTGCGCGAGGCGCTCCCCAAGGGGCTCTGGGGAGCCTTGGAGTCACAGGAGCTCGTCAACGACGACACGTCCCTAGGGGAGCTCTTCCTCACGGTCTACGGCACGGACTCGATCCACATGTTGGAGGATGCGTTCCGCGAAGAGGGCTTCCCTGACGTACCCACTAGGTGGGCCGGGGGGGACGCGACGATCTCCTGGCTCCGCAAGATGGGATTCGGTACCTCGTTCGCGGGACGGCGCGCAGAGCCGCAGGAAGACGAGTTCGTGGTCCCGGGAGCCGTTCGACTCAGCCCACTGCACGACTTTCAGACCGCGATCAGCGACGAGTTGCGCACGGTGCTCACCCAACGTGAAGCGGACGGCCGCGCCGGCAAAGCGATGGTCGAGCTCCCGACGGGCGCCGGCAAGACCCGCGTCGCCTCCGAGACGACGTTGCGGCTCTTCACGGAAGGAGCGCTTCGGGGCCCAGTGCTGTGGATCGCCCAGTCCCAGGAACTCTGCGAGCAGGCCGTCCAGACCTGGAGTGCGGTCTGGCGAGGGCTGCGCGACGAGCGTCCTCTCGGCATCGGGCGGCTCTGGGAGAACCACACGGTCCACGAACCCGAGACGGACTTCAGCGTGATCGTCGCCACGGACGCCAAGCTGGACCTCGTCCGGAGTAGTCGGGACTACGACTGGTTGGCGAACGCGACTGCCGTCTTCGTCGACGAAGCCCACCGCGCCGGAGACTCGGAGCGATACACCCGGATCCTGATCTGGCTCGGTGTGGCGGGCCGGGAGTGGGCCAGGCCGCTCGTCGGTCTTTCGGCGACGCCGTTCAAGGGCGGTAGCAGCGGGACCGACTCGCTCGCGGCGCGGTTCGGGAGGCGCAAGCTCGCCGCCTTCGACGAGGACCCCTACCGACAGCTCGCCGAGCGAAAGGTGCTCGCCCGCGTGGAGCACCAGGTGCTCCGGGGGATCGACGTGGCGCTGAGCCGTTCCGAGATCCATGACGCCAGGACCTTCAGGAAGGTCAGCGACACCGTCATGACGCGGATCGCCGAAGACCAAGCGCGAATGGCCGCACTGGTGGACCACATCACCCGCCAGGATGAGGACTGGCCGATCCTCGTCTTCACGCCGACGGTGCTCTCCGCGCAGGTGCTCGCTGCGACGCTTCGGTACCGCGGGCGGAATGCGGCGGCGGTGTCCGGAGAGACAGGGCGCCAGCGGCGACGCGAGGTGATCGCTGAGTTCAAGGCCGGCCGGATCCAGGTCCTGACCAACTGCGACCTCCTCACCCAGGGCTTCGACGCCCCTGGCGTCCGGGCCTTGTACATCGCCCGACCCACCTTCAGCCCCGGCGCCTACATCCAGATGGTGGGGCGCGGACTTCGTGGGCCGGCCAACGGCGGCAAGGAGGAGTGCCTGATCGTCGATCTCGTTGACAACTTCGGTGAAGTCAACGACTTTCTCGGGTACCGCGAGTACGAGACGTTCTGGCAGGAGCACCGCAGTTGATCCTCTCCCCCGACCTCGTCGACATCGAGCGCACAGCCACGAACGACGCGGAGCGCCGGGTGGCCCGCCTGCTCCGGGGCGTTGACGGCGATCCGGATGCCGTCGCCTTCCACTCGGTCAAGCTGCGCTCCCACGCCTACAAGCAACAGGCAGAGGCCGACTTCGTCGTCCTCTGGCGTGGAGTCGTCGTCGTCGTGGAGGTCAAGGGCGGCGGGGTGCGCAAACATGACGGCACCTGGTACTCGATCGACCGGCGTGACGAGTGGCATCGCCTGCCAAGTTCGCCGATGGAGCAAGCCAGGTCGGCCGCCTATGCGCTCCGCGACATCCTCACCGAGGAGGGGGTCGGCTGGTACGCGCACGAGGCGGTGGTCATCACACCCGACGTCGAGCCGCCGCCGCACTCGACGGAGTGGGCACCCACCCATTGGCTCGCGAAGGACGAGATGAGCACCGACGCCCTCCGGGCCGCTCTCGACACCGTCGCCGCCGGAGCGCGCCGGCCACCGACGGGCCGCAAACTTGCGCGGGCCGATGACCTGCGCGTCCGGCTCTTCGGAGAGTTCACCCGGATCCCTGTCATCGACGCACTTCGCGGGGCGGTCCTCGACGAGCAGAACCGCGCGACCGAGGCGCAGGCAAGGGTCCTCGCCACCCTCGCACGCAATCCCAGAGTGCTCGTGACGGGTGGTGCTGGGACGGGCAAGTCCGTGGTCCTCGCCGAGGCCGCCAAGCAGGACGCCGACCTCGGCCGTGCCACGCTGATCACCTACAGGTCGCCAGGCCTGTCCGCGTTCTTCGCACAGCGAGTCGCCGGCCGCGACATCCATCTCGTCGCCTTCGACGACCTGCCCGACGACCGCACGTTCGACTCCGTGTTCGTCGACGAGGCGCAGGACCTCATGAACGCCCAGGGGATGGACCGACTCGACGGCGTGATCCGCGGCGGCCGGTCCTCCGGCCGATGGCGGATGTTCCTCGACCCGAACAACCAGGCCCACGTGGACGGGGAGTTCGACGAGGACGTGCTCGCGCTGGTCGCGGACGAGGCGACGACCGTCGACCTGGACCTCAACGTCCGCAACACCAAGGCGATCGTCCACGTCGTGCAGGAGTACCTCGGCGCCGACATCGGCGACCCCGGCATCGTGCACGGCGAGAAGGTCCATTGGGTGGCCTCCACGAACGGCGGCCTGGCGGAAGCCGGTGAGCTAGCCAGCAGGTTGGTGGCGGACGGGGTGAGGCGCGACAACATCTGGATCGTCGACGTCGGGTCCACCGCCGCCCCTCTCCGCAATGAGCGTGGCGTGCTCGTCACCAACCCCAGGCATGCCAAGGGCCTCGAGGCGGAGCACGTCATCGTGTGCGGACTGCCCGAGGTCTTCGATGCCCGGGGCACGGCAGCGCTCTACGTCGCGGTCACGAGGGCTCGCGTGGCCCTGCACGTAGTTGCCTCGGACCCGGAGATGGCGCGGCTCAAGGATCTCGTCCGACGGAGGATGGTGGCGGAGTGACGCTCACGGCGGAACAGGCGGCGGCACTGGCCCATCTACGTGGCGCGTACGTCGGCCCGGAGGGAGGGCCGGAGGAGGTCGTGGAGAACCCGCCGAACCTGCGGTACTCCGTCGGAATCCTCTTCCCCCGGGAGGTGCCGGACCATCCGGACACGAGCCCGGAACCCGAGGTCGATGCGGACGTGCCCGGATCCGACGTTGAGGAGGACGGTGCGGGAGTCCCCCTCGCCGAGGACTGGCGCCCGTCGTCGGTGGCGATCTCGTTCGTCACGGACGGCACATCCGTCCTGTGCGATCTCACCGGAGCCACCTACGAGGACGTCCGTGGCGACGGGCCTCCGGCTTGGCAGCGACACCCCTTCGAGATCCGAGCCCTCGAACTCTCCGACGCCCGCCCGCCCGAGACGCTCACGGTAGGCGGTGTGCCCGTCGAGATCGGCGCCCGGTGGCGGACCTACCGGTCGGGGCGCCTCGTGACGGTTCATGCCAGGGTCCTCTCGACCTCGCTCGGAGACGACCGTCTCGACGTGCCCCTGACCTTGTTCCAGGTTGCACTGTCGGTCACGGCCGCGCCCGGCCACCGCTTCCTCGAGTACGACGTGAGGCGCTCGCTGGACATCGACGAGGAGTCGGCGGAGCTGCGCGTCCGGTACCGCAACCGGAAGGTGTACGCGGTCGGCCACGGGATGGCCGCAGATTGGGAACTCATCGGGTCCGACTGCTCGAAGGTGTTCCTCGACCCGGTGCCGGCGTTCGTGGTACCGGCGGTCGAAGTGACAGGGTTCCGCCCGGCCACGGCCGAGGACCAGGCCCTGGAACTGAAACACCTGGCTCGGATCGACACCGAGCCGGGCGCAGTCCTTCCTTCCCTGGACGCCTTCCTGCGTGCCTTCGAGAAGTGGGTCGAGGCAGAAGAACTACGTGCCGACGCCCTTGGCGACGACGCACCTGTCGCCCGCACGATCGCCGATCGCGCGCGGACGACCGCCAGCCGGATGAGTGAGGGGGTCGAGCTATTGCGCGCCCCCGAGAATGCGCTCCATCGCACGGCGTTCGCGCTCGGCATGGCGGCGATGCGCCTGCAGATGCTCCAGGCGATGGCGCAGCGTGGCGACGAACCTCGCGAGCCCCGCTGGCGGCCCTTCCAATTGGGGTTCCTGCTGGTCGCGCTCGCCTCGACCCTCGACGACGACCACGACGACCGACAACTCGTGGACCTCATCTGGTTCCCCACCGGTGGCGGGAAGACCGAGGCCTACCTCGCCCTCGCCGCCACGGAGGTCTTCCGGCGGCGACTCGAGCACGGGACAGCTGGGGCGGGCACCGCCGTGATCACCCGGTACACCCTCCGGTTGCTCACTGCACAACAGTTCCAGCGGACAGCGGCTCTCGTCTGCGCGATGGAGCTCCTCAGACGGCCCGGCCGGTTGCACGACACGCGAGTCAAGGGAATGCCGCGCTTCACCATCGGTCTCTGGGTGGGCAACCAGGTGACGCCAGGGACCCGCGCCGAGGCCAAGGGCGCATTGGACAGACTGCACAAGGCGGCGCGGCCCGACGAAGCGAACCAGTTCCAGATCGAGAGTTGCCCCTGGTGCGGCGCCCCGCTCCTGCCGCCGAAGCACTCGACCGATCGAACGCTCTACGGGCTGCGCCTCGACGGCCACGACACCGTCATCCACTGCACGGACCAGGCATGCCCGTTCGCCGACGAGCTACCCGTCGCGGTTGTGGACGAGGTCATCTACGACGACCCGCCGACGCTTGTGCTTGCCACTGTGGACAAGTTCGCGCGCCTCCAGTTCCGACCGGAGGCCGGGCGCATCCTCGGCATCGGGACGCCCTACCGCCAGCCTTCCCTGGTCATCCAGGACGAGCTGCACCTCCTCTCCGGGCCGCTCGGCACCACCGTGGCTGTCTTCGACTCCGTCATCCAGGTGCTCCTCTCCCGCGGCGGCTCGAGGCCGAAGATCGTCGCCTCGACCGCCACCATCCGGTCGTCCGCGGAGCAGGTCTCCGGGCTCTACGGGCGACCGGTCAGCCTCTACCCTCCAGCCGGTATCGACGACGACCAGACCTTCTTCTCCCGACCCGTCGCGACGGGCGAGGGAAGGCTCTACGTAGGCCTCATGCCGCAGTCGACCTCGCAGGCTTCGGCCCTGGTGGCCGCTGCTTCACCACTCCTCGAGCTTCCCGGAGCGTTGTCACGCGCGGCCGGTACCAACAGCTCCAAGGACGCCTACTGGACGGCCGTCCTCTATCACAACAGTCTCCGAGAGCTCGGCCGCTCCGGCGCCCTCGTCGCCGATGACGTGAACGCACGGCTTGAGGCACGCGCCGGGCGACTCGGGCTGGAACCGCGGGTCGTCAGAGCGGACCGAGTGGTCGAACTCACCAGCCGACAAGAGGCCGAAGAACTTCCGAAGCACCTGCGGGCGCTCAGCCGCAGCGCCGACGAGTCGGACTCGGCCGTGGACGTGGTCCTGTCCTCCAACATGCTGTCCGTCGGAATCGACGTGCCTCGCTTGAGCCTCATGCTGATGGTGGGCCAGCCGAAGACGACGGCCGAGTACATCCAGGCGACCAGTCGGGTGGGGCGCGGCGCCGTGCGCGGTCTCGTCGTCACCCTGTTCAGATCCAACCGCGCGCGCGACCGTTCCCACTTCGAGACGTTCCGCGCCTACCACGAGGCCCTCTACCGGAGCGTCGAGCCGACGAGCGTGACGCCATGGTCGGTGTCCTCACGCGCCCGATCACTCGCAGGCGCGATCGTCGCGGCGCTTCGACAGTCGGTCCCCGCTCTCGCTGCGAACGACGCGGCCGGCAGGTTCGACCTCAGTGACGTCCACCTCCAGCCGGCAATCAACGCCGTGCTCGATCCATTGCTCGATCTCGTCCGACGCGCCGACCCAACCGAGGCGGACGAAACCGAGGACGAGTTGCGATCACTCATTCGCGATTGGGACAGGCGCGCAGCCGCGTCCCGTGAGTCCGGGACGCCCCTGCTGTACGACCGGCGGAAGGCTGACGATCTGGGACTGCTCAAGCGCTTCGGCCAACAGGGCGAAGGTTGGCTGGTCGCCGACTCGATGCGTTCGGTCGATCCCAACGTCGCGGTCGAGGTTCACGAGCCGATGGAGGAGGTCCCCGGTGGAACGCATTCAGCATGAGTTGCGCCTGTCCGAGACGGTCTTGCCCTTCGGTGTCGGGGCGATCGTGGATGTGCGGGGCGAGTCCCTCATCGCTCCCGATACGTCGTGGTGGGACAAGAAGTCCGCACCCGAAATCAGCTGCCCCCGGCTCGTCGACCGACTCGGAGGCGGGGTGCTCCGGCAAGCCCCTGCCCACGCCGACCGGGCCAGCAAGGACACCGCCAGCCTCCTCTACTGGCGTTTCCCGGCGTGGCGGTTCTGCGAGCGGTGTGGCGCGCTCTCCAAGTTGACCGGGAAGGACAAGGGCCGCTGGCGTAACCGTTGCGAATGCGGCGGCGGACTCGTCCCCATGCGGTACGTAGCTGTGTGCACCCAAGGCAGTCACATCCAGGACATCCCCTGGTTCATGTGGGCGCACCGCGGTCACGACGACGGCGTGACCGAGGCGGTCCGCTTCTGCCGGGCCTACAAGGAACTCCGCTTCGTGCGCTCGACCAAGCACGGTGAAGGGCTCGCCTCACTCCGGGTCGTCTGCGGGGGCTGCAACCGCTCGCGCGCTCTTTCCCAGCTCCTCGGTCGGGACGCGCTCCTGCGGGACGGCATCAAGTGTGACGGCAGGCAACCGTGGCAGGAAGAGCACGAGGGCGTGGCCTGTGAGCGCCGACTCGTCGCTACCCAGCGCGGCGCGACGGGCAACTACATCGCCGAGCGGCTCGCCGCACTGGACATCCCTGAGGAACGTCCCCAGTCGGAGGAGCTGGCAGCGAGGATCCGCAACCACGCGTTCTTCGCGAAGGTCGTGTCCGACAACGGGGGACCGCAGGCCGAGTTGGTGGCGGGCTGGATCGCGGCCGATCTGGGCACCACCCCCGAGGAGGTGCTCCGCGTTGCCTCCACCGCTGACGAGGACAGCCCGCCTCTGCTGGACCTGAAGGACGGCGAGTGGGCGGCATTCCAGAAGAAGCTCGGATCAGGAAGGGATCGGAGCGCGGGAGACTTCGTCGTCGACGGGTGGGGCGTCGAACCGCTGCCAGCAGTCCCGCGCTCGCTCACCGCTCGGCTGACAGCGGTGGGACAGGTTCGCCGGGTTCGGGAGGTGCGGGCGCTCCGGGGCTTCCGCCGGCACGATGCTGAGGCCGACTTCGTTCCGGCCGACCTGGACCGTGCGCCGCATCACAGCCCCGTGTACCCGACGGTCGAGATGTTCGGGGAAGGCATCTTCCTCCGGTTCGACGAGGCCGAGACCTCGGCCTGGGAAGCGCTCCCCGAGGTTCGCCAGCGCGCAGCGATCCTCATGGATCGGCGTGCCGCCAGTCCCTGGGCCCAGCGGCTCGACGCACCCGAGCCGCGATTCGTCGCGTTGCACACGCTCGCCCATCTGCTGATCAGGAGGCTCGCGTTCGAGAGCGGGTACGCGTCTGCCGCGCTGCAGGAGCGCATCTACGCCAACTCCGAGCGGAGCGACAAGACGGCTGGCTTGCTCATTTACACGGCATCTGGCGACGCCCAAGGGACGCTGGGAGGGCTGGTCCGGCTCGGGCACCCGAAGAAGCTGCTGCCTCTGGTCCTGGCTGCCCTCGACGACGCCGACGTCTGCTCGAACGACCCGGTGTGCATCGAGAGCGACCGACAGGGCTCCTCACAGCTGAACCTCTCCGCTTGCCACGGCTGCAGCCTCGTGAGCGAGACCTCGTGCGAGACCGCGAACAGGCTGCTCGATCGGCAGTTGCTTCTCGGGGGCTCGACGGTCCCAGGCTTCCTGGAGCAGGCGCTGCGGGACCTTCACGGCACCGGCCAGTTCTGAGGTCCAACATACGGCGATACCCGGCGCGCGGTGCGCACGCGCGGGGCCGAGGCCCCCGGGCGTGGTGCTTGATGGCTACCGCTTGAGAATGGGTGGTTCTTCAGATGCTAAGCGCCGGGAGCGGGGGGCAGGATCATCTCCTTGGGGTCGGCTCGGGGATGGCACTCGCTATGCTGCCGGTGTGCGAGGCGGCGGCGACGGCGAGTCGCTGTTCGAGCTGCCCGATGTCCCGGGCGCCGCGCCGGAGGGGCCCGACCTCGAGCGCTTCATCCAGCAGGTTCCGGACCCGGAGGACGATCACGCGCTCCGGGAAGTGGCGCAGTGGTTCCTCGAGCAGGACCCGTACGGCGAGCGCTTCGCGACGGTGCTTCGCGAGTCGCTCGACCAGGTCCTCGACGGCCCTCGCACCATGCGGTTCCGCTACGCCGACCTCCGGAAGACGGAGAAGACGCATGTCGGCACCATCGTAGAGATCAACCTCGGCAAGGAGTTCGACCTGGACGACGGGGTCGCGATGGACTACCGAGTCGCAGGTCACGAGGTCGACTGCAAGTACTCGATGTTCTTCGGTGGCTGGGAGCTCCCTCTGGAGTCACTCGGGCACCTGGTTCTGCTGACTTGGGCGGACGACGGCGCCAGCCGGTGGTCTGCCGGGCTCTGGCGGGTCGACCCTCGCCACCTCGGCCGAGGAGCCGGTAACCGGGACCGCAAGAAGAAGATGCTGAAGTCCGGACACGAGCGGGTCAGATGGCTCTGGCGGGACCGCGACCTCCCGGAGAATCTCCTGCTTCACCTGCAACCGGCCGTCGTCGAACGCATCTTCGCCCCGAGGAGCGGCCAACAGCGCATCAACGAGCTGTTCCGGTCGGTGCAGCACCGCGCCATTCGCCGTGACGTGGTCCTGACCGTCGCGCAGCAGAAGGACGGTCCGCGACGTGCCCGCATGGCGCGCGAGACGAAGTACCTCGGCGGTGAAGGCATCATCGTGCTTGGCCACTATGAATGGGATGTCGCCGTCGCCCGTGCGCTCGGACTGCCCGTGCCCAGGAGCGGCGAGTGGGTCTCGGCGCGCGTTGCACCGGCCGAAGCCCCGGGGGCGTCGACCTTCGAGGCGGGAGGCGTCTCGTGGCGCCTCGCCGATCCGGACGAGTGGGTAGCGCCAGCCCCGAGGGTTCCGCGCAGCCGCGCGCTCGGCGAGACGGACTGAACCGCGCTGAACTTACTCCGTCAGGCGAGATCCACACCCCTCACGAGGCCCGCCGGTCAACAGGAGCGCGTCGCGTTTCGGGTGACGGCGGGCGACCGTGGATGATGTGTCGGAGGCGGCTGCTTGAATCCCCTCAGCGTGCGCGGCCCGTCCGGGCGGGCGGCAATGTGTACCGGGCGACGGAGGACCACGATGAGAGAACTGCGCACCCTGGACCTCTTCGCGGGTGCCGGTGGACTGTCGCTCGGCTTCGAACTGGCCGGCGTCGGCTTCCGTCCGACGTTCGCCGTCGAGATCGATGAGGCGGCCGCCAGCACTTACAAGCGCCACTTCGGGACACCCGTCTACGCCGGGCCGATCGAGGACCTCGAAGAGTTCGAGCCCGCGGAGGTCATCATCGGCGGACCGCCGTGCCAGGGGTTCTCGCCCCTGGGTCGCGACCGCGATGACGCCAGCCGGGCCGAGATGAACGAGCTCTGGCGCCACTACCTGCGCGCCGTGCGGCAGGTCAAGCCGAAGGCGTTCGTCATCGAGAACGTTCCCGAGTTTCAGCGTTCCGCCCAGTTCGCCCACCTCCTCCAGCTGATGGCGACCGACGAGGATCTGAGTCCCTACAGCTACGGCTTCGGCGTTCTGAACGCCGCCGACTACGGCGTGCCCCAGCGTCGGCGGCGCGGCATCTTTGTGGCCGTCCGTGCGGGCGGCGACCTGGAGACGGGGCCGAACCTGCCGTGGCCGCCACGACCCACGAACGGGCCCGACAGCCCCGGAGCCATCCCGTACCGCACGGTTCGCCAGGCGTTCGAAGGGCTGGAACCGATGCCGGAGGCGACGGACGTGGGCCTCGATGACGAGAACCGCCAGAATCTCCACTTTCGACGCCAGCCCCGTCCGATGTCGATCGAGCGCTACATGGCCATCCCCGAGGGCGGGAACCGCTTCGACCTCGCGAGGAACCGCTGGGACATCACTCCTGACTGCTGGCGCAACAAGCCGACCGGTACGACGGACGTGATGGGCCGACTGTGGTGGGACCGTCCATCGGTCACGATCAGGACCGAGTTCTTCAAGCCGGAGAAGGGTCGCTACCTCCACCCGGACGAGCACCGCCCGATCACCCACCGCGAGGCTACGCGCATCCAGAGCTTCCCCGACAGCTTCGAGTTCGACGGCACCAAGACCGAGATCGCCAGGCAGATCGGGAACGCCGTCCCGCCGTTGCTCGCCAAGGCCATCGCTCTCCATGTGTTCGAGCAGATCGAGCGCGCGGAGTCGTCCTCGAAGTCTTGACGTGACCGGGCGCCCGGTGCCGAGCTCGGCGGGTGTGTCTGCACGCATGAGCAGGCATCCCAGGCGGGACACCGGGCCGGAACTTGCGCTGCGACGCCTGCTGCACGCCGCGGGGTACCGCTACCGCGTCCAGTACCCCGTTCCCGGCCTTCCTCGACGATCGATCGACATCGCCTTCACGCGTGCGAAGGTCGCCGTGTTCATCGACGGCTGCTTCTGGCATGGATGTCCCGATCACGGTCAGGTGCCCACGGCCAACAACGCTTGGTGGATCGCCAAGCTCGAACGAAATCGAGAGCGCGACGCGGTGACCACGGCTCACTTGGAGCACCTTGGCTGGGCGGTCCTCCGGATCTGGGAACACATGTCGCCACAGGATGCCTTCACTGAAACCAGCCGCCTGGTTCCTCTGGGTCATGGCGTTGGTGACCTCGGAGCGGAGGCCTAAGGCCGGGGGTGGCTCCTGGCGACGGTGTGAGGCGTCACCCGGCAGCCCGGGGGCACGCTGGTCGTCCTTCGGCAGGACGGTTTGCTCGATGGGCCAGCCCGCAGGTGCCGCCGTCGCCGGATGCCGGGTCCGAGCGCCGGCGCGGTGGGGTTGAGCGGCAGCGCACCAGGACCGCCTTCCTCGCAGGCACTCGCCCGCTGTACGCGCCGCGTCCGGTGGGCAGGCTCGCAGACGACCGTGCGGGTGGACGGTCGAGACGGCGTGACTAAGGGGCGGTCGACACTGACGTCCTGCATCGCATCTCCTGGGAGGTGCCGCTCCTGGCGAGGCGCGCACGGGACCGTCACCGGTCCACGTCGATGACCGTCCTCGCAGCCCCAGCACATCCTCTGACGTCCCCGCTAGAGTCCCCCCGTAAGCGGCCCGACGGACTTCCGCCCCGCGCTCTGCGCCCGCGGCGGACATGTCCCCTCCGCACGATCCTTCGTGCTGCCAGGGGACGATCTCGGTGGGCTTGAACCGGATGAGCGCCGACGCGCTCGCCGCCATGACGGACAGCGACTCCTCGGAGATCGAGCGGGTGCTCGTGGACCATCTCTTCCAGGCGGGTGTCGCAGTCCCGGGCATCGGCGAGCGGCGGTCGTGGCGGAGCAGCCTGCCGGTGCTCGCGCGGGACCTGCGTGACGCCGGGCTGGGCAAGGTCGAGGTGATCCTCGAGCACCGGTTGCCGCTGAGCAGCAAGCGCGCGGACGTGGTGCTGGCCGGGGTGCACCCGCGGACCGGCGCGCCGTCGTACGTGGTGGTCGAGCTCAAGCAGTGGGGCACGGCCGTGCGCTGGGAGACCAGCGACTCGCTCGTCGAGGTGGAAGGCGCTCCCTACCGGCCGTCGCTGCACCCGTCGCTGCAGGTCGCGGGGTACGTCGACTACCTGCAGGACTTCACGGCGTCGCTCGCCGACGGCCACGCGTCGGTGACCGGTGTGGCCTACCTGCACAACGCGACGGACTACGGGGTGGAGGACCTGCGGGCGATGCCTGCGTCGTCGTCCGCCCGGCTCGTCACGGGCCAGCGGCGCGGCGAGCTGCACGATCTGCTGCGGCGTCTGCTCGCACCGGAGCCTGGGGTCCACGCCGCCGACGAGCTCCTCGGCTCGGCGATCCGCCCGTCGCGGCAGCTGCTCAGCGTCGCGGCCGCCGAGATCCGCGAGCGCGAGCAGTTCGTCCTCCTCGACGAGCAGCGCGTCGCCTACGAGATGGTGCTGGCGGCCGTCGACGAGGCGCGGTCGTCGGACACGAAGACGGTGGTCGTCGTGGCCGGTGGCCCCGGCAGCGGCAAGAGCGTGATCGCACTGTCGCTTCTGGGCGAGCTGGCTCGCCAGGGTCGCACGGTGCTGCACGCGACCGGCTCGCGGTCGTTCACGCAGACCTTGCGCCAGGTGGCCGGCAAGGGTTCGACCCGGACCAAGAGCCTGTTCATGTACTTCAACAGCTTCATGACCGCGGAGAAGAACGGGCTGGACGTGCTCATCCTCGACGAGGCACACCGCCTCCGGGAGAAGTCCGTCAACCGGTACACGCCCAAGACGTTGCGTGAGCGTGCGCGCGCTCAGGTCGACGAGCTCCTCGACGCCGCCCGCGTCCCCGTCTTCCTGCTCGACCAGCACCAGGTGGTGCGCCCGGGCGAGCTGGGAAGCGTTCCGGAGATCGAGCAGGCCGCCCGCGCGCGGGGCCTCACCGTGCGGCACGTCGACCTGGGGGCGCAGTTCCGCGCCGGAGGCAGCGAGCGCTACGTCGAGTGGGTGCAGCGGCTGCTCGGGCTGCACGGCGACGGACCCGTTGCCTGGGCGGACGAGCCGGGCTTCCGTGTCGACGTCGTCGACACGCCGCACGAGCTCGAGGCCCGGCTGCGCACGTACCAGGACGCCGGCTCCAAGGCGCGTATGACCGCCGGCTACTGCTGGCGCTGGAGCGACCCGCGACCTGACGGCACCCTGGTCCCCGACGTCCAGATCGGCGACTGGTCACGCCCGTGGAACCTCAAAGGCGACCGCGCCACCGGCGGGGCACCGCCGTCGTCGCTGTGGGCGACCGACCCCGCCGGCTTCGGGCAGGTCGGCTGCGTCTACACGGCCCAGGGCTTCGAGTACGACTGGAACGGCGTGATTCTTGGCCCCGACCTGGTGTGGCGCGACGGCAGGTTCGTCGCCCGGCGGGACCAGAACCGCGACCCCGACTTCCGCAGCAGGACGAGCGTGGACGACGCCACCTTCGACCGCCTGGTGCGGCACGTCTACAAGGTGCTGCTCACCCGCGGGATGGTCGGCACGCTGCTGTACTCGCCGGACGAGGAGACCCGCGACGCGTTGCGCGAGCTCGTCAACCGGCCCGGGGGCCCGCCTGGCAGGTGACACGCCCGTGGCCCGTCTGGACCGACCGGCGTGGGCTCCCCTGAAGGTCTGCACAACCAGGCGGTTCGCCCGCCGCGCGGCTACGGCGGCGGGGTGCTGACGAACCGCTCCGCCTCCTCAGGCGTCGCGGGGCTCCGTCGCCATTCAGTGGGGCGAGTCGGCCTTCATCCCTGTCCGCAGCCCGCCTTGCCATCGACTCGAGCCGCGCGCCACTCGCGCATCACCGGGAGCCTAGTCAGCGGCCGACGCCCCACCGCGGACCAAATCGGACAGCAGCCCGTGAGACGCAGGCACGGTGGCGCCCTCCGGTCGGCTCCTAGGTTCTATCGGTAGGGAGCGCGGCCGGCTCAACGCCTCTTCACGTGGCTGAAATCGCCACGATCTCGGCGGGTCGCTGCCGATGGTCTGCATGGTCGGCGCCACGATGTGCGCTACCGCTTCTTCCAGTACCGGAGGCCTGATGCCTGCGCTGCTCGTCCATCCGTCACTCGGCAAGCACGACGGACAGATCAACGCTGCCAGGTCCCTCCTGCGCGCCGTCGCGCTGAGCTCCCCGGCTGCCCGCCACCTCACGGACGACGAGCGCAGGCACCTGGAGCGTCGGTACGGCGACGAGGCCCGCTTCTGGGGGACGTACCGCAACAACCTCACGAAGTACTCGAGGGTGACTGAGGGAGACCCGGTTCTCTTCACCGGCGGAGGCCGGATCTGGGCGACCGGAAGGATCGGGTTCCAGTTCCAGAACCGCGGCTTCGCGCAGCAGATCTGGACGAGCCACCCGGAAAAGGGCGTGTTCGAGTACGTGTACTCGGTGACCGCCTTGGAGCTCGTGAGCATCGACTATGCGGTCGTCAACGCCGCGCTCGACCTCAAGCCGAGCAACCACTTCCAGGCGATGGCGTCGTACGAGGGCGCGAAGGCCGCAGCGGTCATCGAAGCGCTCGGCCTCTAGGGACGTCGGAAGGTGGCCATGGACAGAGAGGAACCGTCGCACACTGCCCCGGCTGCGGGCGTGCGGGCCGAGCTCGAGCAGGTGATCGCCGCCGACCAGACTCGCCTAGGTGAGGTGTACCGCGGGCTTCAGCGCGGTCTCACGGCTGACGAGATTGCCGCAGAGCTCCGGGTGGCGACGTCGAACTTCGTCTTCAACTACCGGGCTATCGCCGACAGCTTCCTCACCGCAACGGTGCCGAGCAGCCCCCACATCGCGGCGCAAGCCGCCGGCCGGTGCCGCTCCATCCTCAAGCGCGGCCAGCTGTCTCCGGATGCCCACGACTACCTGGCAGAGCTCGAAGAGCGGCTCCGGCGCAAGGCGTCCACCATCCGTCGCCCTTCGGGCGAAACACCCGCGCCGGATGAGGCCCGTCCCGGCCCGCTCACGCCCCTGACGCAGCCAGACATCGTGGCCGTCGAGGATGCCGCGGCTCAGGTGCTCCACGCCGGCCTCGTCCAAGGCGACTCGGCCTTCGCCCCTGGCCGACAGGTGTGGACGTCCGAGCATCTTGCGGAGCTGCAGCGCGCGTTTGTCGACCAGCCGGACGTGTCCGGCAGCTCGTTCGAGGCGAAGCTCGTCAAGCAGCTCGAGCCGGTATCGGACGGCGCGGTGCAGCTGTTCGCGGAGATCTTCTACCTCAACCTTCTCCCGCTTGCCGACTACAGAGGGGCTACCAAGCGACGCCTGCTCGAGAGGGTGCTGTCGATGTCGAGCACCCCGGTGACGGTGCCGGCCGACCTCGCGGACGCCCTCGACGGCGGCGTGTTCAACGGGGGCGTCGCGTTCAAGACTCGCCGGTTCCAGCAGCTGTCGCTCCTCATCGCGTTCGCTGCGCACTTCCGGTCGCTGGACCCGGCACGGCAGCAGTCGGCGTTCACCGAGCCTGAGCGGTTCGCGTCGGAGCTCACGGCTGTCACGGAGCATCGGGAGCCGGCGCAGCGGTACGCGCTGAAGTACCTCGCGTGGCCGAGCTACTACCTGCCGATCGTCAACGGCGAGCACCGCCGGGCGATCCGAACCGCGTTCGCCGACCGGATCGGTGGAGCGAGCGCCGACATCGACGCCGACCTGAGGCAGATCTACGACGCGCTGTCGCTCGAACAGGGCGGCCCGGTCGACCTGTACGACGAGCCGTGGCACAGCATGTGGGACCCCAAGGCTCGCAGGTCCTCCGCGTGGGACGAGTTCATGGCGTGGGCGGCGCGGTTCGCGCGCGACGTGGACCTCGACCGCGAGGAGCGCACCTACAAGCTGGAGACGGCGGAACGTCTCGCAACAGCGTTGCGGCAGCTCGGGGCTGGTGACGACGCGTGGGTGACGTCGCTGCGCACGGCGCTGAACGTCAACCTCGTCGACACGTTCTTTCGCATGGCGCTGTTCAACGACCTGCGCGACCACGCAGACGAGGTGGGTGCGGCGATCCTGAGCCTCATGGGCCCCGGGCCGCGCGGAGACGCGCTCGACGCGTTCCACCAGGACCTCAAGGCGATCTCCGGCCGCAACACGTACACGACCGGGAACGCGACGTCGCTCGGCTCGCTGCTGCTGATGGCGACGGACGTCGCCGAGTACCCGCCTTACCGTCCGACCCCGGTGACGAAGGCTCTCGAGCTCACCGGGCAACAGCCGCCGGCGGCTGCGCCGAGCGCGCGGTTCGCGGCGCTGCTGAACCTGTGCGACGAGGTGCTGGAGAGGGCGGGCGGCGTCGGCATCGAGCTTCGCGACCGACTGGACGCGCAGGGCCTGATCTGGACGACGGTGAGCCACGACGCCCTGGCGGAGTGGTCCGACGAGGACCGGGCGGCGCTCGATGCGTGGCGTGGCGGCAAGCCGCAGCCCGAGGCACCGGCCGTGCGTGGCGCGTGGCTGATCCGCAACCGGGACGGGGTCGAGTCGTGGCGGCGCGACGGGGTCGTCGCGTTCGACGCGGGCGCGGTGCGCGAGGTCGAGCCGGGCTCGACCGTCGACGAGCTGCGCGCCATCGTCGACGAGGACCTGGCGTCATTGCCCTACACGGCGCGTGCTCGTCGTGTCGACGTCCTGCACACGCTGCTGGACCGCATGCACCCCAGCGATCTGGTGGTCACGCTCGTCGACCGCACAGTTCTGGTCGGGACGATCACCGGTGAGGCGACGTCGCGTCGACAGGGTTCCGGCACCCTCGTCGAGCGACCCGCGCACTGGGCGGTCCAGCGCGACGCGAGCCAGCTCTCGTCGGCGCTCGCGGCGGCCCTGCAGAGCCCCGACGACGTGGTCGACCTGACGGCGCACCTGGCGGAGCTCGACGCTCTCCTCACCGGCAAGACCGATGCCCCTGCGACCCCGACGCTCCGCCTCGTCCCGCCGGACGAGGCGTTGGCACGTGAGCTGCACATCGACCTGTCGTGGCTGCGGGAGTGCACCGAGGTGCTCGCGGAGAAGAAGCAGCTGGTCTTCTACGGTCCGCCCGGAACGGGCAAAACCTTCCTCGCCAAGCGGCTCGCGACGCACCTGGCCGGCGACCGCTCCCGGGTGCGGCTGGTCCAGTTCCACCCCGCCTACTCCTACGAGGACTTCGTCGAGGGGTACCGGCCCACGCCGGACGGCGGGTTCTCGCTGCAGGCGGGCCCGTTCCGCAAGATCGTCGACCAGGCTCGTCAGGACCCGGGCACCGCGTACTTCCTCGTCATCGACGAGATCAACCGCGGCAACCTCGCGAAGGTGTTCGGCGAGCTGTACTTCCTGCTGGAGTACCGAGACGAGCAGATCGACCTGCTGTACGGCAGTGAAGACGGACCTGGCTTCACGCTGCCCGGCAATGTGTTCCTCATCGGCACGATGAACACCGCCGACCGTTCCATCGCCCTGGTCGACACTGCGATGCGGCGTCGGTTCGCGTTCATCGAGCTGCACCCCTCGTCCGAACCAGTCTCCGGGTTGCTGCGCCGCTGGCTGCGGGCCAACGACCACCACGACGAGGCGGCCGCGCTGCTCGACGTGCTCAACGCGCGGATCGGTGACCCCGAAGCGGCCGTCGGACCGGCCTACTTCATGAAACCGGGCGGCCAGACGAGCGAGGGCATCGCACGGGTCTGGCGGACCGCGATCCTCCCGCTCCTCGAGGAACGCCACTACGGCGACGGCACGGACGTCCACGAGCGGTACGCCCTGGCCGAGATCCGTGCGGAGGTTCGTCGAGCGTCCGCCGGCCCGCTCGACGACGAGGACGACGATGCCCTCGGTGCACCTGTCGCTGACTGAGGGCGGCCCGAGCGAGACCAGGGACCTCGACGACGCGGTGGTCGAGGCGCTCGTCGCGACCGAGGTGATCACAGCCAGGCGCACGTCGGTGCCCGGACGTTGGGATGTGTTCCCGGCGAACCGCGTCGGAGTCGTCACCGCCGGCGACGTGCAGGTGAGTGTGGCCCCGAAGGTCCTGATCGACCGCATCGTCTTCATGCTCGGTTACGCCCGTGACCCCGCGTACTGGCGGGACACCGACGTCGAGCTCGACTCGCGTTCCGATCTTCCTGAGGCACTCGCCCACGCGCTCCTCCGCCACGCGCGTTCTGCGATGTGGCGCGGGATCCTGCAGGGCTACCGCCAGGTCGACGAGACGACGACGGTGCTACGCGGCCGCATCCGCGACGCCGACCAGATCCGCCGCTGGTTCGGCCGCCTCGTCCCTCTCGAGGTCACGTACGACGACTACACAGTGGACATCGCCGAGAACCAGGTGATCCTCAGCGCGACGCTCCGGCTCCTGCGCGCGCCCGGCCTGGCCCGGGCGACCCGCCGCGGGCTCCAGCAGCTACGCGTCCTGCTTTCCGAGGTGTCCCCGCTCAGCGGCGGTGCGCCGCTACCGACGTGGACGATCACGCGCCTCAACCAGCGGTACGCGCCTGCCTTGGCCGTCGCCGAGCTCGTCCTGCGCTCGACGTCGTTCGACCAGCAACGCGGGGACCTGCGGGTCAGCGGGTTCCTGGTGTCGATGCCCGGCATCTTCGAGGACTTCGTCTGCACCACGCTCGGTGCCGTCCTCGAGCGTTCCGGTGGCCGGTCCCACGCGCAGTGGCGCACCCACCTCGACACCGCGGGTGCCGTTCCCATCCGCCCCGACCTGATCTGGGAGCGCGGCGGGGTCCCCCGCATCGTCGTCGATGCGAAGTACAAGGCCGAGAAGCCCTCCGGCTACCCGCAAGCCGACCTGTACCAGCTCCTCGCCTACTGCACCGCGCTCGACCTGACCGACGGCCACCTGGTCTACGCCCGCGGTGAGGAGCAGGCATGCGTGCATGAGATCCGCAACTCCCCGATCCGCATCCACTGCCACACCCTCGACCTGAACGCAGCCCCACGCGACCTCCTGGTGCAGGTCGATCACATCGGCGCCCGACTCGCTGCACTGACGAGCACCACGCGCCGGACCCGCAGCGTGGGCTGACGTTCTGCACTCCGCGCCGCGCGCGCCTACGGGGGCGGCGTGCTGACGAACCGCCCCGCACCGCACGCGCGGTTCACGCCCGTGCTGATCGTCGCCGACCTCCCGCGCCGCGGTCGCCGGCCAACCTGCCGGATGAGCGGCTCGTGCCGGTGCTGCGTGCCATCCAGGGCGCGCGATCGGTCACCGCGACAGCACGAGCCATCTGGACCATGCCGGGTCACCTCGTGTCAGCCAGCGCGCTGACAACGTCCACTGCAGATCTCGTGGCCAACGCACGCCTGTCCGTCGTGTGCTCCACGTTCAACTTCCAGGCCACCTCCGGGCTGTGGCGCGCCTTGAGCGACACAGCCTCCCGGCCGGAGCTCTCCGTCAGGGTCTACATCGACGCCGGCGCATCGGCTGCCCCGAAGACCGGCCCCGATGCGAAGGCCACCGCGACACAACTGTTTCCTGCGAGCCGGCTGGAACTTCTGGCGGCAACGGCGGTCGGCGAGAGGCGCAGGCTGCAAGCCACGGCTATTGCCCCAAGGCACAGTTCGATGAGGGCCGAGGCACTCCTCTTGGGCGACCACCCTCAGCGAGTCACGACGGCCACGGCCACCGCGCGCGGTGCAGGTTCCGGTCGCTCCGCGAAGTGCGACCGTCGAGAAAGCCCGTCCGCACTTGCCGCACGGGTAGCCCGGACGACACAGTGCAGCCCATGACAAGCTCGACAATCGAGATGATCTCCGCCGTGAGTTCGCTCGTGGCTGGCGTCGCAGCCGCGGGCGCGGTGTTCTACGCAGCGAAACAGGTCGGCGCCGCGACCCGCGACCGCCGCGAACAGCGCACTCGTGAGGTCGACGGTGTGAGCGTCGCCTGGCTTCCTCTCGAGGCTCCTGATCACCCGGACGGCGACGGCCTGGCCTCGTGGCTCTACGAGTTTCGAATCGACAATCCCGCCGGTCTTCCGATCGACGACGTCAGGGCGACAGTGCATTTCCCCATGCCCGTGCGCCGCATCCGCTACAGCGGCCGCGTGGAGGGTGAGACGACGAGCCTGCAGCTCACCACCCCTGTCATCGCCGCCCACGGACATCGAGTGTGGAAGCGACGCCTGCTCCTGCCTTTCGATGCGGACGGCACTCTGGAGAAGACGCGCGCGGAGGTGACGTTCTCGACGGTCTCCGGGGAGCGTCATGTGAACCACTGGCCGAAGCACCGCGCATCCGCGGGCACAGCCGAGTGATCACGAGGGAGCGAGCCTCGCGGCCGTGCAGGAGCAGAGACAGCTCGAGCTCCCGGCCGACGACGGCGACGGGCTCGACATCAGTGTCGACGTCGACAGTCAGGGCTGGTGGGCGGTCGTCGCTGCGACGCGCGGCGCGGACCCGAAGCGGACGTTGACCTGCACGGCCGTCCCCGCCTCCGGTCCTCTCGGAGCCCGAGCAGCGTCGTGGTCGGTAGCGGAGGGATAGGCAACGATCGCGGCGGGGCGGCGCTCAGGGCTGGCGGCGGTGGAGCGTCCACGCGTCGGCCGTGTCGAGATCCCCGTCGGCGACGCGGGTGAAGACGAGCCGGTCGTGCAGCCGGTCGCGTCGGCCCGCCCACAGCTCGACCTCGTCGCACGCGATCCGCCAGCCGCCCCACCCGTCAGGGACCGGGACGTCGTCGGGGGACCCGGTGTCCGGGTAGAGCACGGCGTACCGCTCGTAGGCGGCGACCAGCGTCGCGCGGTCCGCGACCGGCTGCGACTGGTCCGACGCCCAGGCGCTGATCCTCGACCCCCAGGGTCGCGTCGCGAAGTAGGCGGCGATCTCGTCGCGGCCCACAGGGACCGCCCGCCCACGGAACCGGACCGCGCGGTACATCGCCGGCCACGTGAGCGACGCGGCGACCGACCCCGTGGCGACGATCTCCCGGCTCTTGGCGGACCCCAGGTCGGTGACGAACCCGGGCCCGCGCTCGTCGAGGAACCGCATGAGCACGGTGCGGACGTTCGCGTGCCCGTCGGAGTCGACCGTCGCGACGGACAGCGCGGTGGGCTCGACGACGTCCCCGCGCTCGGCCTGCCGCGCCTGTGCGTCGGCCACCCACGCCCGGACCTGCCGCAACGGTGTCGGCGCCACGCCGTCCTCACTCAGCCCCTCACCCGCGTACTCGCTGCGCACCCCGCCCTCCTTCACTCACTCGTGCTCGATCGCGACCGCGTCCTGGCCGACCCAGCCGGGCGCGCCCGGGTCCACCGCGGCGTCCCCGACGAGCGTCGCAAGGTCCGCCTCGAGGCGCGCGAGCTCCGCGGCGCCCAGCTTCTCCTCCCACCGGGCGCGCAGGTCCTCGAAGACCGCTTCGCCCTCGCGCAGGACGTCGAGCCCGCGCGCGGTGACCTGGAGCCGGTTGCGTCGGGCGTCGGACGGGTCCGGTTCGCTCGACACGTAGCCGCGCGCGACGAGCACCGCGACGGTCTTCGCTGCCGCCTGCTTGGAGACGGACAGACGTCGTGCGACGTCGGACGCGCTGTCGGCGCCGGCGATGATCGCGCGCATCGCGAACTCGTGGGTCGGGCGGAAGTCGTCGTAGCCGCGGGCGGCGAGCTCGACCATCGCGCCGTCCACGAGCGTGCGGAAGCCGCCGAGCAGCAGCAGGGCGAGGTCGGCGCCGGACCGGGACATGACGACGAGCCTAGACACCCCGATGGACATGGACAACCGAGTTGTCTACTGTAATCGACAACCTAGTTGTCTATCTCAGGAGTCGGCCATGAGCACCACGCAGGCGACCATCCCCGCCGTCGCGCACCACACCGCACGGATCAACGGTGTGCAGCTCCACTACGTCACCGCGGGGGCCACCGGGTCGCCCCTCCTGCTCGTGCACGGCTTCCCGGAGACCTGGTGGACGTTCCACAAGGTCATCCCGCTGCTCGCCCGGACCCACCGGGTCGTCGCCGTGGACCTGCGCGGCTTCGGCGACTCCAGCACCGCCGAGAACGACCACGACAGCACGACCGCCGCGGAGGACCTGCACGGGCTCATCGAGCACCTCGGCTGGGGGCCAGTGCACGTGACCGCGCAGGACATCAGCGGAGGGGCCGTGTTCCGGCTCGTGGCCGCGTACCCGCAGGACGTCCTGAGCCTCACGGCGATCGAGATGGGCCTGGCCGGGTTCGGCCTGGAAGGGCTGGCCGACGTCACGCACGGCGGCTCCTGGCACATCGGCGCCCTGACGGCGGCCGGCATCCCAGAGCTGCTGTTCGCCGGCCGCGAGCGCGAGCTGCTCGGCCAGTGGGCCTTCCCGAGCATGACCGCCGTCGCCGGGTCCGTCACCGACGCCGACGTGGCCGAGTTCGCCCGCACGTACGCCCGCCCCGACGGCTGGCGCGGAGCCGTCAGCCTCTACCGCTCGATGCTCTCCGAGGGCGACGAACTCAAGGCCCTGGCGGAGTCGAGGCCGCTGACCGTGCCCGTGCTCGCCGTCGGCGCCGGCGGCGGGCCGTTCACCTCCGCGACGCTCGGTCAGGTCACGGCGGGTGAGGTCACCGCGGTCCAGCTCGACGGCGTCGGTCACTACGCCGCGCTGGAGGCTCCCGATGCGCTCGCGGCGGCGATCCTCGACTTCACCAGCTCCGTCGACGCGCCCTGACCCCGGGGGCGCGGCTGCCCGGCTCGCCACAGGCGCTCGTCGGGCGGACTCCCGCGACGACGACGACAACGACAACGACGACGACGACGACGGTGCCCCACGCCAGCTCGGTGTGGGGCACCGCCGTCGGACGGTCGCGTCCGCTGGACGGTCAAGGGCTCAGAGCGTGATGACGACGGTCGAGATGCTCCGGGCGGGGACGTCGACCGTCACCTGGCTGCCGTTGACGCTCGTGGTCCGCGCCGCGCGGCTCGAGTACTGCGACGTCATCGTCTGTAGCGCGGACCTGACGCCCTGCGGTGCCTGGATGACGGCGCCGTTCACCGCGCTCGTCGAGCGGTTGAGGATGACGAGCGTGATCTTGCCGTCGCCCTGGTAGGCCGTGACCTCGAGCGGGGACGCCTTCGAGCTCTTCGTCAGGCCGACCCGCTGGTAGCCCGGGCGGACGTACTTGGCGTACTGCGAGAAGGCCCAGCCGCGCTTGAGGACGGCGCCGCCGGTGGTGCCGAACGCCGACTCACCGTCGCCGATGAACGAGTAGTAGCGCCGCCCGTACCACCAGACGTACGCGCTCCAGCTGGACTGCATCGACCGGTCCACGGTGTACATGACCTTGTCGAGGGTCTCGTTCCAGGCGGCGGCGTTCGACGGGTCGCCCCAGATGTTCGAGCCGTTGCCGTCGGCCTGGTGGTAGTTCCACTCCGTCATCCACTGGTTCTTGCCGTACTGCGCGGCGAGCGGGTACGGCGAGAGGTTCGGCCCGTTCTCCTGGCCGTAGATGTGGCCGCCGACGTACCCGATGTTGTTGCGGGCCGCGGCGTCGTTGAGCGTCGGGTCGCTGTAGGACCGGTTGAACCCGAGCGACTCGGCCACCATCAGCTTCGTGTTCTGCACCTTGGCGCCCTGGTCGCGCACGAAGGTACGCATCTGCTCCCCGGTCCAGGCCATCGAGTCGTAGTCGGGGTGCCAGTCGGGCTCGTTCTGCACCGACGTCACGTCGATCGTGACGCCCTGGTTCCGCATGTACTGCACGTAGCTGTTCAGGTGGTTGGCGTAGTCGTCGTAGTAGTCGGACTTGAGCGACCCGCCGCCGGTGCGGTTGTTGTTCGTCTTCCACGCCGCGGGCGCGGTCCACGGCGAGGCCAGGATCTTCACGTTCGAGCCGTACGACTTCGCCGTCTTGAGCGCGCTGACCTGGGTGCCCCACTCGCTCGACACCGGCGAGATGCCCGTGCGCACGATGGACAGGCCCAGCTGGTTGTCCCCCATCCCGACGAGCGTCTGGGTGTCGGCCGTCGACCACGCGCCTCCCCAGATCGACACGGCGGCACCGAAGCCGTCGATCGTCTGGTACTTGGTGCCGGTGTTGACGGTCAGGTCAGCCGGGGAGGTCGGCGGCGGCGTCTGCGTGGCGGAGGGCGTGGGGGTCGGCGTCGGGGTGGGCGTCGGTGTCGGCGTCGGAGTGCCGGTGGTCGACCCCGTGCACGTGGTCCCGTTGAGCGTGAACGCGGTGGGGGCCGGGTTGGAGCCGCCGTAGCTGCCGTTGAAGCCGATCTCCGCCGCTGCGCCGGTGCCCAGTGAGCCGTTGTACGACGCGTTCCTCGCGGACACCACGGCGCCGCTCTGGGTGAGCGTGGTGTTCCACGCCTGGGTCACGGTCTGACCCGCGGGGAAGGTCCAGGAGAGCAGCCAGCTGCTGAGCGGGTCACCGAGGTTCGTGACCTTGACGTTGGCCGTGAACCCGCCGTTCCACTGCGAGGGGACGACGTAGTCCACCCGGCAGCCGGTCGCAGCGGTCGCCGCGGGCGCCACCGCGACCGTCCCCCCGGTGATCAGCGTCGCCACCGCCAGTGCCGCGGGCCAGATCCGGCGCCGCCATTGAGTTCCTCGCATGATTCGTCCGATCGCCGTTGGTCGTTCGACGCGCGCCGACGGTCCCCGTGGGCAGTCGGCGGACTGGGCCGGAAGTCACCGGTCGGCGTGACTCTGGCGGGCGGGATCGACCTTGTCCAGCGGCCCTGCCCCTAACCGTTTGGGCCGATCGCAGGCCCCCCGAGCCCCGTGCAACAGTGGGGATTTCCCGCCCTGTGAGCGCTCACATCGGAGGCAAGACATGCACCGACTCGGCCGACGGCTGCTGCTCGCCGTCACCCTCTGCGTCGCACTGGCCGGAGGCTTCGTGGCGCAGTCCGCGCCCGCCACCGCCGAGAGCAACGGGGGCACGCGCGTGATGCCCCTGGGCGACTCCATCACGGAGGGCTACCCCGGTGGGGGCGGCTACCGCGTCGGGCTGTGGCAGCGCCTGGCGCAGAACGGCTACACCACCGACTTCGTCGGGTCCGCCTTCAACGGCCCGGCCAGCCTGTGGGACCACGACCACGAGGGGCACGGAGGCTGGCGGATCGACCAGATCGACGCCAACGTCGTGAACTGGGTGCGCACCTACCAGCCGCGCACCGTGCTGCTGCACATCGGCACCAACGACATCACCCAGAACCGCGACCTGGCGAACGCACCCGCCCGGCTCGCGTCCGTCGTCGACAAGATCACGAGCACCTCCCCGCAGACCGACGTCTTCGTCGCGACCCTGATCCCGGTGTCGTTCGCCGACTCGCAGGTCCGGGCCTACAACTCCGCCATCCCCGGCATCGTGTCGAGCAGGGCATCCGCCGGGAAGAAGGTCCACCTCGTCGACATGTACCGGGCGCTGACCACCGCCGACCTGGGCGACGGCGTTCACCCCAACGCGACGGGCTACGACAAGATGGCCGCCGCCTGGTTCACCGCGCTGCGCGCCGTGCCGGGGAGCATCGGGAACCCCAGCGGCGGCTCCGACCCGGGCCAGGGCTCCGGTCCCGTGGACACCTCCGCCTGGTACGCGCTCGTCAACCGCAACAGCGGCAAGGCCCTCGACGTCTACAACCTGTCCACCGCGGACGGCGCGCGCATCACCCAGTGGTCGCGCAACAACGGCAACCAGCAGCAGTGGCAGTTCGTCAACGCCGGCAACGGCTACTACAAGGTGAAGTCACGGCTGTCGGGCAAGGTCCTCGACGTGTCCGCGAGGTCCACCGCCGACGGTGCGGCGATCATCCAGTGGAGCGACAACAACGCCGCCAACCAGCAGTTCAGCCTCCAGACGATCGACGGGTACGTCCAGCTGATCGCCCGCAACAGCGGCAAGGCCGTCGAGGTGCAGGGCGCGTCCACGGCAGACGGCGCGAACATCGTCCAGTACTCCGACTGGAACGGCGCCAACCAGCAGTGGCAGCTCGTCAAGACGGGCTGAGACAGGCGGGCTGGGGCCCGGGGGCACCCGCACCATGCCGGTAGGCCCGACGAGGACCCGCGCCGACGACGCCGGATGTTGGGGCATTGGTCCCTTTCGTCCGGACCGTCGCCGTGGGTGAGCACCCACGCGCGCGTCCCGAGCAGGGTGAAGTCACCGCTCTGAGTTGTGCCGCTCGGCGACCGCGGTCTACCCCGGGGTCAAGGGGCAGCGAGAGTCGAGGCGCCGCCTCGCTCTGCCCAGGAGGAGCGCGACATGGCGACCTCGCGAGGAGGACGGCACACCAGAGCGGCTCGGAGGGGAGCTGGATGGTGGTCGGTCTCGGTGCTCGGTCTCGCCGCGCTCGGGCTGGTCGCCGCATCGCCCGCCGCCGCGACGGGACGAGGCCACGTCGTCAGCCTGTCCGCACCCACGCGCGTCGTCGCGGGTGTCCCGTTCGACGTCACCGTCCGGCTCCGCCCCACCGGCCGGGACACCGGGCCGTACGTCGGCACGGTGAGCTTCTCGACCGACGACCGGCAGGTGCGCGCGCTGCCGCCGGACTACACGTTCACGCGGGCGGACGGCGGGGTGCACACGTTCACCGGCGTGACGCTCGTCGGGACGGGCCACCACCGGCTCACGGTCCGCGACACCCGTAGCCACCGGCTGCAGGACGCGGACCGCATCACGGTCGCGAACGCCGGGGCTGCGATCGAGGGGCAGGTGCTCGCGAACTTCGACCCCGTGCTCGGCGCCACCGTCACGGTGTACGACTCGGTCACCGGACACGCACTGAAGTCCGTACGAGCGGAGAGCGACCGCTACCGCATCACGGGCCTTCCGGCAGGGGACGTGAAGGTCGGCGCAGTCGTGCCCGGCCCGTACGCGCCCGACTTCGCGAACGACCGGGACACCCTCGAGCAGGCGAACGTCTTCACGCTGCTCCCCGGCCGGACGTTGACGCAGAGCTGGGACGAGCCCTTCGGCCCGTACCTGGATCTCGAGCGCCTCTACCCGGAGAGCTCCGTGCGCATCGGTGACGACGGGGTCGTCGTCCCGACCGCCGTGAACGACCGTGGCCAGGTCGTCGGCTACCACTACGGCGACGTGGCGAACGAGGACCGGACGCCGTTCATCTGGCAGGAGGGAGTGACGACCGACCTCGAGGGCGACTGGCAGCCATGCGCCCTCAACAACGCGGGCGAGATCGTCGGGGACCCCGCGTACCACTGGCAGGACGGCACCCTGACCGTCCTCGCGACGAACTCGTCCGTGCACCGCATCACCGAGAACGGCTGGACGGGCGGGACCCGCTACGACGCGGACGGCGACCGCATCGGGCCCGAGACGGCCTACGTGTGGCGGGCCGGCGCCAGGACGGACCTCGTCGTCAGCCCGGTGATCACCCGGCTCGCAAGCATCGGCGAACGGGGCTGCGGCATCGAGAGCCACAGCACGCTGCGGTTCCAGGACGTCAACGACCAGGGCACGTTCCTGGGACTCGGTGTCACTCGCGAGGGTGTCGAGGTGGGCTTCGTCGTCGAACGGGGACGCGCACGCGTGCTGCGCGACGCGACCGGTGCCATGTGGGGCCTCGACCTCAACGACGCCGGGCAGGTCGCAGGCGCGGTCCAGCGCCACGGCACGGCACCCCGGGCGGCGATCTGGACGAACGGGCGGATCACTCAGGTGCACGTCCCAGGGCTGCGCGCCGACGAGTCGTCCTGGGCGACGGCGATCAACGAGCGCGGCGAGGCCGTGGTCGTCACCGGGTCGCACCTCTCGGAGTGGCCGCTCGGCCGCACGTACCTGTGGCAGCGCGGGAAGCTCACGCTCGTCGGCCCGAAGGGGCTGCAGACCTTCGCCAACCAGGTCAACGACGCCGGGCAGGTGGCGGGGGTCGCCCTGCTGGATGCCGCTGAGGGGACGCGCCAGGCGTTCGTGTGGCAGCCGGGCGACCTGCTGATGCTCGGCCAGGGCGGCGAGGGTGTCGCGAAGGTCGTCGACCTGAGCGAGCGCGGGCACGTCCTCGCGCTGGCCTACCGGTCGGTCGCGGGTGCCGACACCCCCTATGCCCTCACGTGGAGGATGCCGCCGAAGCCACGCTGACCTCCTGCCGATCCGCTCCGCCCGGCGCCCCCTCATGCCCACGCCGGTCGGAGCGGCGAGTGGAGTCGGACCGCGGAGCACAGGAACGAGTCGCGCGTCGGCGTCGATGCAGGTCACCGCGCCGGGGTGACTCGAGCTGCGCGGTGCATTCTCGTCGCGAGGCGGTCGAACGCCTGCGCCAGCTCGTCGCCGTCGAGAACCTCGATGTCCGCGCCGAGCTGGGTCAGCCACAGCGCGAGCCGGTCCGGGTCGTCTGCGCCGAGCTCGAACCGGCATGCGGACCCGTCGATCTCCTCGATGTCGAGGGAGATCGGGAGCGTGGCCCTGACCGTGGCCGCGGGGGCGTGGACCAGGACCCGCGCGCGGTACGCCCACGCCGCCTTGCTGACGCGCGCGACGACGAGCGCGACGGCCTCGTCCTCGCCGATCGACCGCGGCCGGAACCGGGCGCCCGTGGGTGGGCGGGGCGTCATGCGGTCGACGCGGAAGACGCGCCAGTCGTCCCGGTCGAGGTCCCAGGCGAGCAGGTACCAGAGCGGGCCCCAGGCGACGAGCCGTTGCGGCTCGGTGTGGCGAGTGGCGGCCCGGCCGTGACGCGTGGTGTAGCCGAACCGGAGACGCTCACGGCCACGGATGGCGGCGGCCACCGTGCCGAGCACCGACAGGTCGAGCGGGGGGCCCGCCGCCGGGACGGCGCTCGTGGAGTCGCGGACCGCCTCGACGCGGCGGCGCAGCCGTGAAGGCAGGACCTGCTCGAGCTTCGCGAGGGCCGTGAGCGACGTCTCCGCCATGGCGAGCCCGCGGCCGGCTGCGGCACCGAGCGCGACCGCGACGGCGACCGTCTCGTCGTCGTCCAGCAGGAGCGGCGGCATCGCCGTCCCCGCGACCAACCGGTACCCGCCGGCCACGCCGGGACGCGCGTCCACCGGGTAGCCCAGCGAGCGCAGCTTGGTGACATCGGCCCGCACGGTCCTCGTGCTGACGTCCAGGCGTGCGGCGAGCTCGGCGCTCGTCCAGTCGCGCTTGGCCTGCAGCAACGAGAGCATGCGGAGCAGTCGCGCCGAGGTCTCCACCATGGCCGCGATCCTGGCACCGATCGCGGAAGGAAGTCTGCCGCATCGCCTGGGAGCGTCTCGTTCCATGACCAAGAACGCACTGATCCCCTTCCGCATCGACATCCCGCAGGCCGAGGTCGACGACCTTCGCGAGCGCCTGGCGCGCACCCGCTGGCCCGACCCCGTGCCGGGCCGCGACGACCGCTCCGACTTCAGCCGCGGCATCCCGCTCACCTACCTCCGGGAGCTCGCCGAGTACTGGCAGCACGAGTTCGACTGGCGCGCGCAGGAGGCACGGCTCAACGAGCACGAGCACCTGACGACGGTCGTCGACGGCCAGACCTTCCACGTCCTGCACGCGCGTTCGACGACCCCCGACGCGACGCCGCTCGTGCTCAACCACGGCTGGCCCGGCTCGTTCGTGGAGTACCAGCGCCTGATCCCCTTGCTCACCGGCGACTTCCACGTGGTGGTGCCGTCGCTGCCCGGCTTCGGCTTCTCGACGCCGCTGTCGGGCACCGGCTGGGAGCTGGCGCGCACCGCGGAGGCCTACGCCCAGGTCATGACGCGGCTGGGCTACGACAGGTTCGCGGTCCACGGCACCGACATCGGCTCGGGCACCACCAGCCTGCTCGCGGCACGCCACCCCGAGCGGGTCATCGGCACGCACGTCGGCTGCGACCGGCGGTTGCTCGCGATGGTCGGGCACCAGTTCCCCGTGCCCGACGGGTTGTCCGACGACGAGGTCGCCGCGCTCGAGGCCGTACGCGCCGGGCTCGTCGGCGAGCGCGGCTACCTCGAGCTGCAGAACCACCGTCCCGACACGATCGGGCCGGCGCTCACCGACTCCCCCGTGGGCCAGCTCGCCTGGATCGCCGAGAAGTTCAGCCCTCGCGGCGGCGCCCGGCTGCCCGACGAGGCGGTCGACCGCGACCAGCTCCTGACGAACGTCAGCCTGTACTGGTTCACCCGCAGCGGGGCGTCGAGCGCCCAGCTCTACTACGAGGCGGAGCACTCGACGATCGACTACTTCGCCTTCGCCCCCACGGTGCCGTCCGGGTGGGCCGTGTTCGACACCCATCCGCTCATGCGCCGCGCGCTGGACCCGTGGGGTGCGGCGGCGCACTGGAGCGAGTTCGACGAGGGCGGCCACTTCCCCGCGATGGACGCGACGGAGCTGCTCGCCGACGACCTGCGCACCTTCGTCCGCAGCCTCTCGTGACCCGGCGCCCGGGCCGGCCGCGCGGAGACCTCTTCGCTGCGGCCGGTCCGGGCCGCGGTGCCACCCTGGCTGCAGGTCGAGTCGAGCGGGTCGCGCCCGCGCGACCGGCTGGACAGGGCGGGCGGGCGCAGGACCGCCTTTCAGAACTGCCGGACCGTGGCCAGGCTGTGGCCGTGGACGGACTCGGCCACCACCGCGCCCGTCTCGTGAAACCCGAGCTTCTCGAGCACCCGGCGCGACGCCACGTTCCAGTCCCACACGGTCGCCCACAGCCGGGGGTAGCCCGCCTCGCGCGCCCAGGCGACCACCGCTCCGCCCGCCTCGGTGGCGTAGCCACGGCCGTGCGCAGACCGCAGCAGCTCGAAGGCCAGCTCCCGCTCGTCGGGAGACGCACTCCCGGAGCCGGTCAGGCCGCAGTACCCGATCACCTCGGCCGTGTCCCTGCGGTGGACGGCGAGGAGCCCCGGCTCCTCCTTGAGCCGCCCGGCGATCTCCGCCACGGTTGGCCGGCCGTCGGCGTCGATCCTCCGGTGCTGCGGCACCCGCAGGTCCCTCTCCGTCCACAGCCGGCGGTAGGTCGCGGCCTCGTCGACCTGTCGGGGCCGCAGCACGAGGCGCTCGGTCTCGAGGGTGCCTAGCCTGCGGATCGCCGCCATACGGCGATGGTGTCACCACGAGGCCGCGACGCCGAGAGGTGACTCGACCCCGCCACGGTCAGGCGGCGGCTCAGCTCGGCTCGACCGGCAGCCAGAGCTCGACCGTGGCGGTGCTGAAGTCGTCGGCGCGGTCGACAACCGCGACGATCTCCGGTCCGGGCCGCAGGCGCCAGGGGTTCGACGGGAACCACTCGGTCGCCGTCGCGGCCCAGAGGGTCTGCAGCGCGTCCGGGTAGGGACCGGACGCTCGGAAGACCGCCCACGCGCCGGCCTCGACCGGCAGGACGTCCAGGTCGTCGGGGGCCGTGCCGGCGTCGGCGACCGCGACGCCGTGCAGGTAGGTGAGCTCGGAGCCCTCGCGGCGGTCCGGGTCCAGGTCGGCGCTCACGGCGAGCAGACCGTGCGGCTCGGTGTCGCCCAGCGCCTTGAGCCGCTGGTGCTCCTGCGGCGCGAGCGACGACACGTGCTGCGCGATGGCCGGGTTGACGCCCTGGTGCACGAGCGGGACGCGGGTGGCGTGGCCGGCCAGGTGGAAGGCGGGTCGGGTGACGAGGCGGACGTCCATGGGAGCTGCTCCTTCGACGGTCAGGCGGAATCTGAGACAGGGCTGGGTGCGGAAGGGGCCACCGTCGCGACGGGCCTGACCGGGGCTCGTGCCGTGCACCGCCTGGAACGCCCGGCCGAACGCCTCGGCGGACCCGTAGCCGTAGCGCACGGCGAGGGTCAGCAGGTCGTCGGACCCGGCGACGAGGTCCGCCGCGGCCGCCGTCATCCGCCGGCGCCGCACGTACTCCGACAACGGCATCCCGGCGAGCGCCGAGAACATCCGCCGCAGGTGGTACTCGGTGGTCCCGAGCCGGGCGGCGAGCCGGTCGACGCGCAGGTCCTCGGTGAGGTCGTCCTCGACGAGGTCCACGAGCTGGTTGAGCCAGGTGATCACGGTGCTCCCTTCCGACGACCACTGTCGCCGCGTGCGCACGCCTGGGACCCGATCATCGCGGTTCGTCTCGATCAGTCGCGCGCCGCGGCCGACGAGTGACGCGCGGCCCTCTGCGACGAACGCTGCGTCGGCAGCCCGACGACGCGGCCCGACGGACCGGGGCCGGCTAACTGTTTCGGACGCTGTCCCGGCGGTTGCCCGCCGACGGAGTGCTGCCCACGATGGCGAGCGATGTGAGCGCTCATATGAGCCGCCCGGACGGCTCGTCCACCTCCACCGCACAAGGGAGTGCCGCTCGTGAGAACTTCTCGTCGTCTTCGCTGGTGCACCGCGCTGGTCACGTCCGCACTGACGGTGTCCGCCCTCACCCTCGGCTCGGGCGCGCAGGCGGCTCAGCCGACGGCCGCGCTCGCCGCCGCGGGCGCGCCGACCGTCGAGGAGCCGGCGCCGTTGCCGCCGCTGGGCTGGAACAGCTGGAACACGTTCTACTGCACCATCGACGAGCAGATGGTCCGGCAGACCGCGGACGCGATGGTGAGCTCGGGGATGGCGGCGGCCGGGTACCAGTACGTCGTCGTCGACGACTGCTGGATGCAGGACACGCGCGACGCGAACGGCAACCTGCGGGCGCGCACCGACCGGTTCCCGTCGGGCATGAAGGCGCTCGGCGACTACATCCACGGCATGGGGCTGAAGTTCGGGATCTACCACGCGCCACGCGAGAAGACCTGCAACCAGTACTTCGCGAACCTGCCGGGCACGTCGTCGTACGGGCGGGAGACGCAGGACGCGAACCTGTTCGCGTCCTGGGGCGTCGACTACGTCAAGCACGACTGGTGCGACCCGCGTGGCAACGTGAGCGAGCAGGCCGCCGTGTTCAAGCGGTTCGGCGACGCGCTCAAGGCCACCGGGCGCCCGATCGTGTACTCGATCAACCCGAACAGCGCGCACTCCAACACCGCCCCGACGTACTCGGGCTGGGGTGCGTTCTCGGACATGTGGCGTACGTCGGAGGACCTGTCGGCCTCCTGGTCGACGGGCTGCTCCCCGTCGGCCGACTGCTTCGTCGGCATCACCGAGGCCCTCGACATCGTCGAGCCCATGCGTGAGTGGACCAAGGCGGGCCAGTACAACGACCCCGACATGCTGATGGTCGGGGTGCGCAACGCCCTCAGCCTCACCGAGAACCGCGCGCACATGAGCATGTGGGCGATGCTCAGCGCACCGCTCATCGCGGGCAACGACCTGCGGAACATGAGCGCGGACGTCCGCGGCATCCTCACCCACCCGGACGTCCTCGCGATCGACCAGGACCCGCTGGTGCGACAGGCCGATCGGGTGCGCGACGACGGTGACGCCGAGGTCTGGGCGAAGCCGCTCGCAGACGGCTCGGTGGCCGTCGCGCTGCTCAACCGCGGCAACGGCACCAGGCAGATCTCGACGACTCTCAGCCAGGTCGGGCTCGGCTCCGGGACCTACCAGTACCGCGAGGTCTGGACGGGCGCGACGGGTGCGACGACGAGCCAGCTCTCCGCGCAGGTCGCCCCGCACGGCGTCGCCCTGCTCCGGGTGAGCGCCGGCGGCACCACCCCGCCACCGCCGACCGGCTCCGCGCTGGTCAGCGCGTCGTCGGGACGGTGCCTCGACGTGCCGGGCAGCGCGACGACGAACGGCACGGGCCTGGTCATCTGGGACTGCCACTCGGCGGCCAACCAGACGTGGACCGCCGGCTCCGACGGCACGCTGCGCTCGCTGGGCAGATGCCTCGACGCGCCCCCGAGCGCCACCGCCGGCACGCGCGTGCAGCTGTGGGACTGCAACGGCGGCACCAACCAGCAGTGGACGTTCCAGAGCAACGGCACCATCCGCGGCGCGCGGTCGGGCCTGTGCCTGGACGTGGACCGCAACCTCACCGCGAACAGCACCGCGGTGCTGCTGTGGACGTGCACGGGGTCGACGAACCAGGTCTGGTCACGCCGGTGAGGCGGGCTCAGCCAGGCGTCGGTCGTCGGGGCGAGGGGGTCAGGACACGACCTCGAGCCCGGTGGCCCGTGCGGCGTCGTCGAGACCCCCGGCGTTCTGGACGTCGTTGAAGCCGAGCTCCTCCAGGTAGTCGACCGCGACGCCCGCGCGGCTCCCCGAGCGGCAGTACACGACGTAGCTGCCCTCGGGGTCGAGCGCGGCGACCTGGCCCGCGAAGCCCGGGCTCTGGACGTCGTAGTTGACGGCGTCCTCGAGGTGGCCCGCGCCGTACTCGGCGGCGGTGCGCACGTCGATCACCACCGTGTCGGCGTCCATCTCGACGTCCGCCGACGACGTGCACCCGGCCAGCGCGAGGGCGCCGACGAGCGTCACCAGGCCGGAGACCCGCGCGGCCCGTGCGTTCCTGATCATGCGAAGTTCCTTCGTGAAGCCGAGCGAGCGCATGCCGCGGGGTCGCGGCTCAGCGGCCGAAGAGCCGGGCGAGGAAGCCACCCGACGAGGGGGCGTCCGGGTGTCCCGGGCACCACTGGGCCGCGGGGACGGAGCGCTTGACGCCGTCGACGTGCTGGCCGCAGCCGGCCCAGGTGGTCTTGCCGCAGGTCTTGCAGGTGGTCGGGTAGCACATGGGGGTCTCCTTGGGTGAGGGGCGTGGGGGTCAGCCGGCGGCCATCTGATACGAGACTGTATACCCCCGGGGGTATCGATGGCTACCTGTGTGACCGTGACGAGGCGCGCATCAGCGCGACCGCGACGACCTGCAGACGGCGGGCAGCGTCGCGGCGAACGCGAGCGGCGGCACAGCCGCGACCAGCACCGGGACCGTGAGGACGACGCCGGGCCGAACCGGTCGTGCAGCGCGCCGACGATGAGCGCGCCGATCGCCGCCGCGAGCATGGCGCCGGCGTAGACCACCGGCACCAGGGCCGCGTCGAGGAGCCCCTGGTCGACGAGGCGGTAGGAGGCACCACCCGCCACGCGCTCGAGCGCTCGGCGCTCTGCGACCGTGTCCTCACGCCCCGACGGTAGGCGTCTCGGTCGCGCGGCGTCGCTAGGCGGCCGCGCTGCTCGTCGGCTCCGCGAGCAGGTCGGCGAGCGCCGCCGCGGTCTCCAGGCGGGCGATCCTCGGCAGGATCACGTCGAGGGCGTTCGCGTGCGCCTGGGCCACGAGGTCGGTGACGGCGTCGTGCGCGACGACCACCTCGTAGCCGAGCTCGCGCGCGGTCCGCGCGGTGGACTCCACGCCGATGCTCGTCGCGATCCCGGCGACGACCACCGAACGCACGCCCCGGCGGCGCAGGCGCGAGTCGAGCTCGGTGCCGGTGAACGCGTCCCACCCGCGCTTGGCGACGTGCAGGTCGGACGACGAGATGGGGACGCGGGGGTCGAGCTCGGAGAAGTCGGCAGACTGCGCGACGGCGGGACCGGGCGAGTCGGTGCGGCCGCGCAGCAGGTCGCCGCCGTCGGGCGAGAACTCGATGCGGACGCGCACGACCGGGCGCCCCGCCCGGTGCGCGGCGGCGGCGAGCAGTGCGGCGCGGGCGACGACGACCGCCGGGTCGTGGACCGTCGGGAGGGCGGTGATGCCCTTCTGAAGGTCCACGAGGACGAGGGCGGTGGCGGGATCGAGCACGTCGACGGGCACGGGGGACTCCTGACTCTGGGAGAGAAAGACAGCAAAACTGTCTATCGCAGGGTCGGGAGATGTCAAGCACGACTGCACAGTTCTGCTGTCCGTCTGGGCGTAGGCTGCAGGCATGGACGACGCACTGCTGGCCGCCGAGCTCCGACTGCAGCTGGGCCGGCTCGTCCGACGAGGGCGCGCCGAGGACCCCCGCCCCCAGGCCCTGACCGCGGTCCTCGGGCTGCTCGCACGCGAGGGTGCGCTGACCACCAGCGAGCTCGCCGGCGCCCAGCGGGTCCGCCCCCAGTCCATGGCGCGCACGGTCCGGGCGCTCGAGGACGAGGGCCTCGTCGAGCGCTCCACCGACCCGACGGACGGCCGCAAGTCGCCGCTGGTGCTCACCGCCCAGGGTCGTGCCGCGCTCGAACGGGAACGGCGTCGCCGGACGGACTGGCTCACGCTCGCGCTGGCCGAGGCCCTCGACCCCGAGGAGAGGCAGACGATCGCGGCCGCCGTCCCGCTGCTCGCCCGCATCGTCGCCTGGGACGAGCGCCGCACGGACGAACACCACTCGGACGAGCACGACGAGGCACCCGCCCCTGACCGACCCTGAACCACGGGGTGATGGACGCGTGAGCGCCTACCTGATGACTCGGACCTCCTGGGGCCACCCGCACCCCTGCGCGACCTTGCCCGCCCACATCTTGGCCGACTCCCGGTCGGGCACGTCGATGACGGTGATGCCGCCGAGGTACTCGGCGGTCTCCGTGTAAGGGCCGTCGGTGATGGACAGCGTCCCGCTCGTCGCGTCGGCGCTGAACGCGTCGGCCAGGTTCTCCTCGAGCCCGCCCGCGAAGACCAGCACCCCGGCCTCCTCCATCTCGCGCACGACCGCCTTACTCGGCTCCACGCGCGTCTGGAACCACTCGGCCGGGTGGTCTCCGACCCACTGCTGGTGGAAGTAGATGGCATACCGCGTCATGTCGCTCCTCCGGTTCGTGGCGTTCACTCCCGTGACGGACGAGCCTCGCCGGAATCGACAGAGCGCGCCGGCCGACCAGCGGCCGCGCGGCGTAATCGATTCGCCCCCGGGGACGGTCGGGCGACCTCGCCGCCCGGGGCCCGCGCAGAGGTGAAGACTCGGGCCGATCGCTGACCACCAGAGGAGCTCGTGATGTCGTCGCCGGGGAAGATCCGTTCATGGAGCCGTCTGCTCGCCGTGGTGCTGGCGGGTGGCGCGCTCGTCGGCGTGCAGTCCCAGGCGGACGCCGTGCCGCCCGGCGGTGAGACCGGCCCGGTGACCGGCAACGCGACGTGGTTCGACAACCTCGGCGCACCCTACGGCGGCTGCGGGCTCCCGCAGGACCAGCTCGAGACGCAGAACTGGATCGCGCTGAACGTCTTCGACACCCCGGGCGACTACGCGATGTACTCGCGCCCGATGGCCGCGGGCGACCCGAAGATCGGCATGTGGGACAACGGCCGCAACTGCGGTCGATGGGTCCGGGTGTCGATCGACGACTACTGCACCGGCCTCAACGACGGCGCGGCCGGGCAGGCGTTCTGCCGCAACGGCGCGTGGGTCGAGGACAAGTACAACGGCGCGACGCTCGACATGCTCGTCGCCGACAGCTGCGGCGACCCCAACGCGTGGTGCCGGGACGACCCGTACCACCTCGACCTGGCCCACCAGGCGATCAACCGGTTCGTGAAGAACGGCACCGCGGTGGGCGACCTCGAGCCGAACCACTGGGGCAACCGCAAGGTCAGCTGGCAGTTCATCGAGGCGCCGAACTACACCGGCGACATCGAGATCGGGTTCATCCAGGGCTCGGAGAAGTGGTGGGCGGGGGTCTCGATCAACCACCTGCCCAACGGCATCCACGGCATCGAGCACTTCGCCGACGGCGCGTGGGTGCAGACCCCGATGAACGTCGACATGGGCCAGTCGTTCCTGCTGAAGCCGACGACGCCGGGCGGCACCGACTACAAGATCCGGGTCAAGGACGTCGACGACGCGTACCTGTTCGGCGGGCGCGAGTACTCCTTCTCGCTGCCGTCGAGCTGCGGCGGCAAGTGCTCCGCACCGCGGACGGTCGTCCCGTACACGACGAAGGGCGGGGACGACTCGACGCCCACCCCGACGCCGACCCCCGACCCGACGGTCACGCCGACCCCGACGCCGACGCCGACCCCCACTCCCACCCCTACTCCCACGGCGACGCCGACCCCGACACCCACCCCGACCAGCGGCCCGGCCCCCTGCACCGCGACGTTCCGCGCCGTGAGCACGTGGCCCGGCGGCTACCAGGGCGAGGTCACGGTGACGGCCGGCTCCTCGGCGCTCTCGTCGTGGACCGTCACGCTGTCCGGCGCGTCGGTGAGCAGCCTCTGGAACGGGACCGTGAGGACGTCCGGCTCGACGGCGACCGTCGCCAACGCGCCGTACAACGGGAGCCTTCCCGCACGCGGGACGACGAGCTTCGGCTTCATCGGCTCCGGTGCGCCCGGCACGCCGGCCCTGACCTGCGCGGCCTGACGCCGAGACCGACCCGCCCGGCCAGACCGACGACGCCGCCCCGTGAGCACCGTTGCTCGCGGGGCGGCGTCGCGAGAACCTGGAGGCCCGTCGACCGGAGGCACGCATGGGCAAGCTGATCTACGCGGCGAACACCTCGCTCGACGGCTACCTCGAGGACGCCTCAGGTGCGTTCGACTGGTCGGTGCCCGACGACGAGGTGCACCAGTTCTGGAACGACCACGAGCAGGGCATCGGCACGTCGCTGTACGGCCGGCGCATGTACGAGACGATGCGCGTCTGGGAGGACGACGAGTGGCTCGCCGACGAACCGGCGGTCGTCCAGGAGTACGCGCAGGTCTGGCGTGACACCGACAAGGTCGTCTACTCGACGACGCTCACGGATGTCTCGACGGCGCGCACCCGCCTCGAGCGGCAGTTCGACCCGGAGGCGGTCCGGCGGCTCAAGGCGGCGTCCCCGAAGGACCTGAGCGTCGGCGGCGCGACGCTCGGGGCGGAGGCCTTCCGGCACGGTCTCGTCGACGAGTGCGTGCTGGTCCTGCACCCGGTCACGGTCGGCGGCGGCAAGCCCGCGCTGCCACGAGGCATCCGTCTGGAGCTGGAGCTGCTCGACGAGCGTCGCTTCACCAACGGCGCGGTCTGCGTGCGCCACGCGATCCGCGGCACCTCGTGACGGGCGCCTGACCCGCGGACGAAGGTCCGCGGCGACCGGGACCGGCACGCGGGACGCTGCGGGCATGACGTCCGTCGGCCCTGCGCGATCACCGTCCCGCGTGAGCACCGACCGGCTCGTCGTGCGCCGGTTCACGCCCGACGACGGCGAGGGCTTGCACGGCTACCTGTCGCGACCCGAGGCCGTGCGCTTCGAGCCGTACGGCGTCCAGACGCGCGCGCAGTGCGACGAGCTCGCAGGCGCGCGTGCGCACGACCCGTCGTTCTGGGCGGTCTGCCTCCGGGACGACGGCACGCTCGTCGGGAACCTCTACCTGCACCACGACGACCCTCGCGAGTGGCGCAGCTACGGCCTCGGCTACGTCTTCCACCCCGACCACTGGCACCAGGGCTACGCGACCGAGGCGTGCCGCGCTCTGCTCGACGTGTGCTTCGACCAGTGGGGTGCGCACCGAGTGATCGCGCACTGCGACCCGCGCAACGAGGCGTCCTGGCGCCTGCTCGAACGCCTCGGCCTGCGGCGCGAGGGCCACTTCCGGCAGTCCGCGTCGTTCAGCGCCGACGACGCGGGGCGTCCGGTGTGGCACGACGCCTACCTGTACGCGGTGCTCGACACCGAGTGGGCTGCCGCGAACGGCTGAGGCCCCGCGTCGGGCCAGCACCCGCCTCGGTGTCCGGCCGGCGTCGCTACCTCCTCGTGGCTCTCGCGCCGATCCACGCACCGGCGACGACGCCGAGGCCTGCCCCCAGCAGGACCGTGACGGACAGCGACGGAACGCTGTCGCCCCGCATCAGCTCCACCGTCACGTCCACGACGCCCGCGTCCGGTGGCCACACGCGTGCGGCGACGTCGATCGCGCCGCGCGCGGCCGTCACGGTCTGCGACATGGCACCCGTCTGCACCTCGACGCCCTCCCACCCTTGGGCCTCGAGGGCCGTCCGGACGACCGCGCCGTCGACGGTCGCGTCCGCCGTCGCGTCGAACACCACGGAGCCCCGGTCGAACGACGGCGCCCACTTCCCGCTGACCGCGGGGTCGCCGTCGGTGACGAGTCCCGGCAGCTCGATCTGACGTGCCTGTGCCAGGAGCTCGCCGTCGGACGGCTGCACCACGTACCAGTGGAACGCGTACGCAGCGGCCGCACCCACAGCCGCGAGCAGGACCGCGAAGAGGACGCTGAGCGCCGCCCGCCGGGCGTTCACCTAAGGCTCGTCCCTGATGACGTTGCGACCGTTGCCGCCGTCGAGCACGTCCTGCCCGGGCCCGCCGTCGAGCGTGTCGTCACCGCCCTGGCCCAGGAGCGTGTCGTCGCCGGCCTCCCCGTACAGGATGTCGTCGCCCTCGCCCCCTTCGACGTGGTCCTTGCCGTCGCCGGCCCGCACGACGTCGTTCCCGCCGCCGGCCAGGACGCGGTCGTCGCCCGCTCCCGCGTGGACGGTGTCGGCGCCCTCACCGACCGTGATCGTGTCATCGCCGTCGCCGCCTGTCACGACGTCGTCGCCGTTGGCACCGTCGGCCGTGTCGTCACCCGCACCGGCGTCGATGACGTCGTGACCGTCGCCGCCGAGCAGGCGGTCGTCGCCGTCTCCACCCAGCAGCGTGTCGTCGCCGTTAGCGCCGACGAGCTCGTCCGCGCCGTCGCCGCCGTCGAGGTGGTCGGACCCGTCACCGCCGTCGAGACGGTCGTCGCCTGCCCCGCCGATCAGGCGGTCCCGACCGTTCGCTCCGACCAGCACGTCGTGCTCGTCCCCACCGATCAGCACGTCGTCGCCATCACCCCCGTCGAGACGGTCGTGGCCGTCGCCGCCCTCGAGGCGGTCGGCACCGTTCCCTCCGACGAGGACGTCATCGCCACCGCCACCGCAGATCACGTCGTCGCCCTCACCACCCTCGATCCGCTCGCCGGCGCCGGTCCCGACGATCACGTCGTCACCGGAGGTGCCGTGCAGCACCGCTCGCCCGTCGCCGACGACCGTCGCGACCAGTCCCTGGCAGGTCGGTGCCGTGGTGACCACGGTGAGCGTGGTCGTCGCGACCTGACCGGCCGTGTCGGTGACGCGCACCGTGACGGTGTACGTCCCCGGGGTCGGGTACTCGTGGTGCACGGTCTCGCCCGACGCGGCGTTCCCGTCACCAAGGTCCCACGCGAGCGAGGCGATGCCGTGGTCGTCGCTCGACGCGGAGGCGTCGAGGTCCACCCGCAGACCGTCGACCGCGGCGACCCGAGCCGACGCGATCGGCGGCGCGTCACCGCTGCTGCCGCCCGGGAACAGCGCGCTGCGGTACGCCTGCGTCCGCAGGCTGTCGACGAGCGCCAACCCGCCCGCCGAGGCGGCCGTCGGGTACAGCGTGAGGTCGCGCAGGACGAACGGGCCGTCCTTGCCCGTCGCACCGATCGTCGCACCGTCGAACCCGAGCTCGATCGGCGTCGCCCCGGCCCCGAGCCAGACCGTGGTGCTCGCGCGCCCCACCTCGGTGCCGTCGGCCGCGACGAGCTTGCCGTTCAGCGCGTACCAGCCGGACGCGTCGGTGTGTGCGGTCCCCTGGATGGAGAGGATGTCGATCAGGCCGTCGCCGTCGGGGTCCACCGGCTCGTCGCGCAGCTCCGCGACCCGCAGAGCGTCATGCTCCAGCTCGGCCACGTCGTCGTGCGCCAGCGGGCCGAGGTCGGCGATGTCGAGCAGGTTCATCGCCCCGTCGGACAGGGTCGCGTCCACCAGCGTCCATGGCCCCTGGAGGCCGCGGTCGTGGATCTGCCGACCGTCGAGCTCGAGGACCAGGGTCCCCCGTCCAGCGGCCAGCGTCGCGCGCGTCCCTGCCGTGCTCACGGTCCGGCCGGCAGCGTCGACGAGTCGCGCCGCGAGCCGGTAGTCGCCCGCGCGTGCGACGTCGACCGGGACGTCCAGCACGAGCGTGTCGACGAGCCCGTCACCGTCGTCGTCGGTGGTGAACTCCTCGAAGCCACCGACGAGCTCGCCACCGTCCGCGACGACGACAGGAGACACCGCGGTGCGCGCCTGCGGACCGACGGTCGCGACCGCAACCGTGTAGCTGCCTGCGCCGGGCGGGGTCACCGTCGTCGCCCAGGCGCCGTCGCCGGACCGCGTGAGCTCACCACGGACGACGACCTCACCCTCGTCGTCCGCGACGACGTACTCCACGACCTCGTCGTCGAACGCGCCCGCGACCGTCGCGTCGATGTCGAACGCCTCCCCGGCACGCACGAGCGTCGGCACGGAGAGGGCGAGCGTGCGCGTCGACGCGAGCGTCAGCAGCGACGCGGCCTGGAGCGGCTCGTCGGTGGGATTGTGCACCGTGAGGACGGCGGGGCCGTCGAAGGTCGCGCCGACGGCGGCGACGCCGAGTACGTCCGCCTCGACGAGCTCAGCGACGTCGAGCCGCAGGTCCAGTCCCTCGTCGGCGAAGACAGTGAGACCCGCGTGCTCACCAGCAGCGACGTCCACCGGGAGCTGGACGCTCTGCCCGGCCTCGACCACGGCGGCTGGACCGACACCAACCTGCGCGCGCGCAGCGGCCTCGGGAGCCACGGCCCGACGCGAGGAGACCTCGTCCGCGGTCTCCGTCCCGTCGAGGGTGTACGGGAGCGGGCAGAAGTCCACCTCGTAGTAGGCGATCTCGCACGCCGTCTGCGCGAACGAGAGGGGGGCCTTGCCGTCCCTCTGGTGGATGAGCCCCATGTGGTCGCGGTCGACCGTCGGGTGCACCGAGAAGTGGAGCCCCGGGTGCTCGTCGTCCGCGACGCTCAACCACCGGACGCTCGCGACGGACACCGTGCCGTCATCCTCACCCAGGATCCCGGGGCCGAAGCCGTCGGTGATGACGCTCCCGGGTCCACCCTTGCGGCCCGCGATGGTCTGGTAGTTCACACCCGGCCGGTCCGGGACCTGCCGGTTGAAGACATCGCGGACGTACGCCGGCAACAGCTGGTACAGACCGTTGTCCGGGCCGTCGCAGTCGCCGAACTCCGGCGCGGCGTCGCGCGCCAGCCATCCGACGACGCTCGTCGGGAACTTCTTGTTCATGCGCAGCGCGCAGAGCGCGACGGCGAGCTCCGCCCCACCGTTCGGGGTGCCGACCATCACGAGGTTGCGGACCCGGCCCGGGTTGTCGAAGGCGTACTGCCGCGCGTCGAGCCCACCCATGGAGTGCGCGACGACGTCGACCTGGTTCGTGGGCTCATCGTCGACGAGGTCGTCGACAGCGTCCGCCAGGATCGCCACGTTGTCCGCGATCGAGCCGTTCAGCGTCATCGGCGGCGACGACGTGCGGTTGCGCAGGCCGGGGACCGTCTCCTGCAGGTAGTCGTCGAACCGCCACATCCCGCTGCGGGCAGCACCGGCCCCGTTGTCGGTGATGCCGTGCGCCAGGACGACCGGTCGCACGGAGCTGTGCGGGACGTACGGCCGCAGCTCGGCCCAGTCGATCTCGACCGCCCACCCGCCGTTGTTGCGGTCCACGTCGATCTGGACGGTGTTGGTCCCGCGAGGGTTGTCGGGCGTCGGCAGATGCAGCCAGCTGGCGAACACGTCGAACGTGTCGGTCGCCCACTGGTTGTTCGCGCCGCTGAGCTGGCCCGGCACCAGCAGGTTGCCGTTGAACCGGACGTCGTCGACCTCACCCTGGGCCTCGTCGACGTCCCATGCGCGCATCGTCAGGAGCATCGACTTGCCGTAGAGCAGGTTCCCCGGCGCGGGGTGGCCGTGCTCGTCGACCGGCCCGTAGCTGCGGTCGATGTCGAACGAGAACGTCAGCGGGCCCCGGTACAGGTACTGGTCGAGGTCGAACCCGTCGTCGACGCGGAACACCGTGCGGCCCGCGTCGTCGGTGTACGTCGTCGTCTGCCCGACGGCGGCGCGCGACGCCACCGCGCCACGCGCGGCGGGCGCGGTCGGCGGCGGCGCCTCGCCCGTCGCGGAGACGTCGGGTGCGGGGCCGCCAGACGCGGTCGCCGGCAGCGCGCTGCCGAGAATCGCGCCGACCGCGACGAGCGCGACAGCCAGGTGACGGGAACGCCGCATCGAATGCCTCCTGCAGGATCCGGTGGTCGCCGACGAGCAGGTGCCCCCAGCCGCTGTGGACGTTAGGGCAGGCCAGAGGGACGGACAGGCGATTTCGCTCGCGTTCACCCCAGTGGCCCAAACACGCCGATCAGGGCGACTGGGACGATCTCCCACCGAAGAGACCGGCTCGGGCACGGGTCGCTCGCGCCGACTTCTCGACGATCGGGGCCGTGCGCGGTTCAGGACCGCGTGGCTCGCGGCTGGGCGGAGCGCGAGCCTGCGCGCCGCGCGGGCGCGCTGCTAGCCGCCGGCGTGGTCCGGGTCGATCGGGGCGCCGTCGCCTTCCTCGGGCAGGTCGCCGCGCTCGACCGGCCCGTCCGGCACGCGCACCTCGGAGAAGAGGTGCGGCAGCTCGCCGACGGTCGGGACGCGGACGGCCTCACCGGCAGCGCGCAGGGTCGCGGCGTCGACGTCGGTCCCCTCGAGCGACACGAACGCCTCGCCGCGCACCACCCCGCACAGCAGCGTCGTCTGCGTGTCCGTCAGCTCGTCGCACGGCACGACGACGGACGGGTCGATGACCGAGGTCCGTGCGGTCCTGAGTGCGACCATCGCCAGCCGGTCGTCGACCTCACGCGTGTAGGTCGCGGAGAACCCGTCATCGCCGGAGACCCCGACGGACTGCACCGCGAGGTCGAACCCCTCGACGTCGGTGACGTACACGAGGTCGGGTGCGATCCCCGCGGGCGTCGCCCGGGACCCGATGTCGTCGACCGTCGCCGGTTCCGTCGACCCGGCGCCCCCTCCGCTCGCGCACGCGCCCAGCAGCAGCACGGGGACGACGACGAGGGCGAGGGCACGGCGGGAACGGATCACGCCCGGAAATGTACCGAAACGCCCGCGCACCCGACCGCACCTCACGGCCCAGCCGACGCCAGCCCCGGCCGTGCACACCGTGACCGCAGCTCATCGGGTGGAGAACCGCTCGCTCAGCGAGCGGAAGTCCACCCACAGCGGCCCGGGGCAGGCAGGCGCGGAGGCGCGCGTCGGTCGGGGGGCGGGGGATAGTGGCGGGGTGCAGCCCGAGCCGATCACCGCGACGCCACCTCCGCTGCGCGGGCGGCCGGTGCTGCGGCAGTCGTGGTGCGACCTCACGTTCCTGCACTGGCGCGTCGCGGCCGACGTCGTCGCGCCGCTCCTGCCGCCCGGCACGAGGCCGGACGTGCACGACGGGACGAGCTGGGTCGGTCTCGTGCCGTTCCGCATGGTCGGCGCGGGCGCCGGGCGTGGACCCGGCGTCCCGTGGCTCGGGACGTTCCCCGAGACGAACGTGCGCCTCTACTCCGTCGACGAGCACGGCCGCCGGGGCGTGGTCTTCCTGACGCTCGAGGCGGCCCGGCTGGCGTTCGTCCTCGGCTCCCGTGCGGCGCTCGCCCTGCCCTACACCTGGTCGCGGATGAGCGTGCGGGAAGCCGACGGACTCGTCACCTACACGTCGCGGCGCCGCTGGCCGGGGCCACGCGACGCCACGACGCACGTCGTCGTACGGCCCGGCGAGCCGCTCCCGGCCGGCGACCCGGAGGCCGAGTTCCTCACCGCGCGCTGGGGGCTGCACACGCGGGCGTTCGGCCGCACGCTCTACCTGCCCAACCGGCACGAGCCCTGGCCGCTGCGCGCCGCCGAGCTGCTCACGCTCGACGACCATCTCCTCGCCGCGTGCGGGCTCCCGGGAGTCGCCGTCCGGCCCCCCGACTCGGTCCTGTTCTCCCGCGGCGTCCGCACGCAGTTCGGCGCTCCCGTCGACGCCCGCGCGTAGCCGACACCTAGGCGACTCGCCCAGCGACGAGCAGGCCGTCGGGTGATCGCCTCAGCGCTGGCGCGCGAGCCGCTGCTCCCACTGGTCCTTCGTGATCTCGTACTGGTAGCCCCCGAGCTCGGCGCCCTCGACCGCCAGCATGTCCTCGGGCGTCGGCAGCGTCTGCGTGACGGTCATGCCGACCTTCTCCATCACGTGCTGCGACGCGCGGTTCAGGGACATCGTCGCGCCCCAGACGACGCGGACGTCGAGCTCGGTGAACGCCTTCGTGAGCAGGGCCGACGAGACCTCGGTGGCGTAGCCGTGGCCCCATGCGGGTCGGCGCAGCCGGTACCCGAGCTCGACGACGTCCAGCGGCCCCTCGCGCTCGGGGCGCAGGCAGAACCACCCGAGAAACGCACCGTTCGTGTTCTCGTGCGCCGCGAACAACCCGAACGCTCCGGCCCACCGGTCGTAGCCGGCGAGGATGCTCGGCAGGTCGCGCTCGCGGATCAGCTCCGGCGCGGTCGGCTCGCCGCCGGACAGGTACCGCATGACCGCGGGGTCGCTGTCGAGCTCGATCAGCAGGTCGGCCTCGTCGGCGCGGAACGGTCGAAGCGTGACGCGCTCGGTCCGCAGGTAGGTGTCCACGCGCGACAGCATGCGAGGAACGACGCACGAAGGCGAGGCGAAATCGCGTCGTCGAGCGCGGTCGTAGGGGCTCACCGGCGTCCCCCCGACCGGCCTCGGGACGTTCCTGCGCCGGAGCTGACGCCGTCCGCCCGGGCTCAGCGGGCGGGTGGACGAGCGCGGGCGTCCAGCCGCGCGATCGACTCCTGCACCGAGCCGTGCAGCATGAGCTCGACGTCACCCACCAACCGGTACGGGTCCTGCACCATGCCCTCGGACACCCAGCGCAGCACCACCGCGAGCACGGCCGAGGTGTAGAAGTCGACGACGAGCCGGTGGTCGGCCGGGTCCACCGGGCCCCCGCCGCCGACCTCCCGGACCACCGCCTCGGTCACGGGCCGCATCTGCCGGAACAGGAAGCGCTCGAGCCCTGCACGCCCCAGACCGTCGAGGACAGCGGTCGTCGACGACCGGTTGGCCCGCAGGTACCCGAGGAGCCGCACCAGTCCGTCGGCCCACGCGTCGTGCCGAGCCTGGACGCGCACCTGCGAGGCGACCTCGGTCTCGAACACCCACGTGGCGAGCTCCGGCACGTCGTGGAAGTGGTAGTAGAACGCCTGCCGGGTCAGCCCGCAGTCCCGAGCGAGCTGCGTGACGGTGACCCTGTCCAGCGGCTCGGAGCGCAGGCGCGCCTTGAGCGCGGCTGCGAGCGCGTCGCGCGCGTCCGGACGTCGCACCCCCGTGCACCCGTCGTCGCTCATGCCCTTGCAACGGCCCGACGGCGCCCGTCGCCGTGGGCCCAAGGTCCCCGAGCGGCCCCGGCCTGCCGCCCTGCCGAGGCCCGGGCACCGCCCCGCTGGACACTTCGCGCCCGGTGTCCAGTGCCTGGTCGGGTGGCGACTTCCTACCGTCGAGCAACCCCGAGCCGTGCCGGCACGGGTCGTCCGCGAGGAGGTCACGGTGTTCCTGTTCGACTCCATCCCCTGGCAGTCCTGGGTGATGTGGTTCGTCGTCCTCGGGGCGCTCATCGCCCTCAACGAGGTGACCCGCCGCTGGAAGTGGGCGGGGCTGGCGTTCTTCGTCGCGCTGCCGCTGGTCCTCACGGTGTTCGTGTGGCCGACGACGGCGGGCGAGGGCTCGTCGACCGGCACCTGGTTCCACTGGGTGAAGGTGTACTCGGCGCTCGCCGGGTGCCTCGGTTTCATGCTGCTGCGGTACGTCGACAAGCTGTCGAAGAACCGCTGGATGCTGCTGTTCCCGGCGCTGATCCTCGCGGTGAACATCGGCGAGGCCGTCATCCGCGACTTCCAGGTCGCCGGCCTGCAGGGCATGCACGACGGCGTGTTCATGGTCGGCGGTGCGTGGAACTACATGAACGGCGTCGCGGGCATCCTCAACGCGCTGACCATCTGCGGCTGGGTGGGGATCATCGTCTCCCGCGACAAGTCCAAGGACATGATCTGGCCGGACATGCTCTGGTTCTGGATCATCGCGTACGACCTGTGGAACTTCGCCTACGTCTACAACTGCGTCGGTGACCACTCCTTCTACGCCGGTGGCGCGCTGCTGATCTCCTGCACGATCCCCGCGTTCTTCCTCAAGAAGGGCGCCTGGCTGCAGCACCGCGCGCACACGCTCGCGCTGTGGATGATGTTCACGATGGCGTTCCCGACGTTCGTCTCGTCGTCGCGGTTCGCGGTCGACTCCTCGCACGACGAGACCGCCCTGTTCGTCGTCTCGGCGCTGTCGCTCGCGGCGAACGTCGCGGTCGCCGTCTACCAGGTGCGCGTCATCGTCACCCGGCGCCGCAACCCCCTGCGCGACGAGCTGTTCACGCACCTGCGCCCGTACCGTGAGGTCCTCGAGGCGAACGCGCCCCTGCCGACGACCACGGGTTCGCCGGCCGGCGCGGTCCCGACGACGACGCCCACGGGACCCCAGGACGAGCCGCTCGTCAGGGCCTGACCGCGCATCCCGCCGTCCCGCTGCGTCGACCTCTGGCGCGGCGGGACGGCGACGGCGCGGCCGAGCGGCCGCTAGCGTGTCGCCGTGATCGTCTGGCTCAACGGCACCCACGGCGTGGGCAAGACCACGACCAGCGCGCTCGTGCAGCGCCTCATCCCCGGCTCGCGGGTCCTCGACGCGGAGAAGGTCGGCGAGACGCTCATGGACATCACGCCGGGACTGCCGGCGACCGACAACTTCCAGCACTGGGCGCCGTGGCGTCCGCTCGTCGTCGACACCGCGAGGCGCGTCCTGGAGTACACGGGCGGCACGTTGGTCATGCCGATGACCGTGCTGGTCGAGGAGTACTGGCGCGAGATCAGCGAGGGGCTCGACGGGCACGGCGTCGAGGTGCGGCACGTCGTCCTGCACGCGGACCCCGCGACGCTGCGCACGCGGATCCTCGAGGACCACGCGATGGGGCCGTCGCCGTTCCGGCTCGCGTACGTCGACGCGTACGCGGAGGCCGCGCGCACGTGGCTGCACGACGCCGCGCACGTGGTGGACACCACCGACCGGACACCCCAGCAGGTCGCTGAGCAGGTCGTCGCGACCGTGAATGCCGTTGCCCCCGCCGACGCGCGTCGGTAGGACTGGCTCTCTTCCTGCCCCGGCACGCCGACCCTCGGAGGACTCATGCCGCTCGCTCTCGTCACCGGCGCCGCTCGCGCCGACAGCATCGCGGCCGGGATCGTGCCGCGCCTGCGGGCCGACGGGTGGGACGTCGCCACCAGCGACCTCGTCGGCACGGACTACCCGTGCGACTTGTCGACGCCGGACGGTCCCGACGAGCTGATGGCCGCGGTCACGCGCGACCGGGGGCCCGTCACCGCGCTCGTGCTGAGCCACGCGTACGACGTGAACACCGGGATCCTCGACACGACCGCGGAGAGCTTCGACACCCACGTCGCGGTCAACGCGCGGGCGAGCCTGCTGCTCATCGCCGCGTTCGCGCGTCAGGCACCGGCCGACGGCGGCGTGGTCGTCGCGATGACCAGCGACCACACGACCGGCAACCTGCCGTACGGCGCGTCGAAGGGCGCGCTGGACCGCATCGTCATCTCCGCGGCACGCGAGCTGGGGCCGCGGGGGATCTCGGCGAACGTCGTCAACCCCGGCCCGATCGACACCGGGTGGATGGACGACGAGACGCGCACCGCGTTGACGGCCGCGCACCCGCTGGGGCGGCTCGGCACGCCCGCGGACATCGCGGCGGTCGTCTCGTTCCTGGTCTCGCCCCAGGGCCGGTGGGTGTCCGGGCAGCTCCTGCAGACCGACGGGGCGTTCTCCGCGCGCTTCTGAGCGCGGCTCGGCCGGGCGGGTGTCGGTGGGCGGTCCTACTGTGCCGATATGACCGATCTGGGCGGGGACTGGCGGGTCGTCGACGGCCTGACGACGGCGTGGTTCGAGGCGCGTTCGCTCACCGAGGGCGCGGCGCTGGCCGCACGCGTCACGCAGGTCGCGCCCGGCGCCGCGGTCGACGTGCGGGCGTCGGGCGTGCGGGTGCGGCTCGAGTCCGACGAGGAGGCAGCCGGCCTCGCGGGGGCCGTCTGCGCCGAAGCACGCGCACTGGGACTGGTCGCCGACCCCGCTGTGCTGCAGGCGCTGAACGTGGTGCTCGAGTCCCCGGACCCGTCCGCGCTGCGGCCGTTCTGGCGCGGCGCGCTGGGCGACGTCACGGAGGTGGGCGACCGGCTGGTCGACCCGTTGCGCCGCGACCCGGCGTTCGCCATCCGGGAGTCGGGCGAGGTGCGACCGCTGCGCAACCGCATCCACGTGGACGTGGTGCGGCCGTCCGACGCCGTCGAGCACGCCGGTCTGGGCGAGGCCTCGGGCCCGTACGGGGTGTGCCACGCCGACGCCGACGGCAACGAGGTCGACCTCGTGCCGGGCGGGCCGCTCGACGAGTCCGACGAGCCGTCGGAGGCGACGTCCGACTGGCAGACGGTGTTCAGCGCAGTGGCTGCGTACCGCGTGCCCTCGTCCGCTCAGCAGCGCGACCTGGCCGGGGCGGCGGCCGCGCTCGCGGACGCAGCGGGGTTCCCGCTGCTCATCGACCTGCGCCCCGGGTTCGTCGTCCTGGACACCGGCAAGGACCAGGGGGACGCCGAGGCGCACGGGCTCGACCTGGACTTCGCCGACCTCGCCGCCCGGCTGCAGACCGCGGCGCGCGAGATCGGCGCCACGGCGGACCTGGCCGTGCCGCGGTTCGTCCAGCTCGCCCTCGACGCCGCGGACGTCGCCGCGGTGCGTGCGTTCTGGGCCGCCGCGCTCGGGTACGTGCACGACCGACGCACGAACCTGACAGACCTCGTCGACCCGCGCCGGCTGAACGCCGTCGTGATGTTCCAGGACATCGACGTCGAGGACACCGAGCGCCGACGCCAGCGCAACCGCATCCTCCTCGAGCTCGCGGTCCCGGCGGACCTCGCCGCCGCACGGGTGGCCGCGATCGTCGCCGCAGGCGGACGGCTGCTGGACGAGACCGGCACGCGGTGGCGCCTCGCGGACCCCGAGGGCAACGAGCTGGTCGTCGTCGCAGGCTGAGCCGACCCCTGGACAGGAGCACGATGGGCTCGTGACCGAGCACACCCCGAGTGACGAGCTGTCTGCCGACGACCACCTCGGGGGCGGCCGGGCGCCGCAGCCCGACGACGGACGCACGCCGCGCGCCGACTGGAACCCGCGCGGCCCGCGCGTGCGCCGCGACCCGCTCGCCGCCTACGACGCGTTGCGGACCCACTGCCCGGTCGCACGCGGGCCGGACGGAGCGTGGACGGTGTTCTCGCACGCCGATGTCATGGCGACCGTGCTGGACCACACCACGTTCTCGAACGCCGTGTCGCGCCACCTCCAGGTGCCCAACGGCATGGACGGCGCCGAGCACAGCGCCTTCCGCGCGGTCGTCGACCGGTACTTCACGCCCGAGCGCATGCGTGACCTCGAGCCGGTGGTGCGGGACGTCGCGACCGAGCTCGTCGCGACGATCGACGTGCCCGGCCCGGTCGACGCGGTGGCGCTCGGGGCGCGGTTCGCGGTGCGTGCGCAGAGCGCCTGGCTGGGCTGGCCGGGCGAGCTCGAGGAGGAGCTGCTGGGCTGGGTCGAAGAGAACCGGCTCGCCACCCGGTCGCGCGACCGTGGGCGCACCGCCGCCGTCGCGCAGCACTTCACGACGATCATCACGACGCTGACCGCCGCGCGACGAGGCGAGGACGCCCCGCCCGACGTCACGACCGAGCTCGTGCGCGACCGCGTCGACGGGCGACCGCTGACCGACGACGAGATCGTCTCGATCCTGCGGAACTGGACCGGTGGCGACCTCGGGTCGATGGCCCTGTGCGCGGGCGTCGTCCTCACCTACCTCGCCGACCACCCGGACCTGCAGGCGCGGCTGCGTGCCGGGGTTCCCGACCGCGAGCTGGACCACGTGCTCGACGAGATCCTGCGCCTGGACGACCCGTTCGTGAGCAACCGCCGCATCGCCACGCAGCCCGTCACGATCGCCGGCCGGTCCGTCGCCGCGGGCGACCAGGTGCTCGTGAACTGGACCGCGGCCAACCGGGACCCGCGCGTCTTCGGCCCCGCCGACGCGTTCGACCCCGAGGCCCACGCGCCGTACAACCTGGTGTGGGGCATCGGCAAGCACATCTGCCCAGGACGCCCGCTCGCGACCCTCGAGCTGCGCGCGCTCACCCGCGCGGTCCTCGCCGCGACGAGCGCGGTCCACCCGGACCCGGACCGTCCCCGCGAGCGCGAACGCCCACCGGCCGGCGGCTGGGCATCGGCCCCACTCGCTCTCCTGTGAAGACGCTGCACCACCTGCTGCCGAGGGCCCGGCGCAGGAGGTGGTGCCGTCGTGAGCCGCCGCTTCGAGCGTCGGGACCGGGCGAAGCGGGCTCCGCGGGGTATCACGCCGTAGGCGCGCGCCCTCTTTGACCCTGACGCCGGTCTGCGGCCCCACGGTGTGGCACCGATCTCCGACGGCAGGGGGCAGAGCGCTCCCGACGGTCGACGCAGGGAGCACGGACATGCCCACCATCAGCACCCCCACCCTGAGCCTCACGGACATCGGGGCGGGAAGACCGAGCAGATGACGGTCCTCAACCGCTCGTTGCTCGTCGTGGACGCCGACGGCGTGAACGAGCTGAAGGCCCAGGTCAGGCTCCACTCGCCGGAGACGGTCCTGGAGTTCACGCCCGGTGCCGTGAGCGTCCAGCAGAACTTCATCCCCTGAGGCCCGAGTCGTGTGCTGGCATCGAGAGGACAACGCCGCGCCGACCTTCGCGTGGACGTTGAGCACCATGCCCGTCGGGACGACGACGGTGCGGTTCCACCACCCGGCCGGCGCCCGCGGGCTCGTCGTCCTGTTCGACGGCGGCGGGGGCGGGAGCGTGTGGTTCACGTTCATGGAGGACCGGCTGCTCGTCGAGGCGCTCGTCGACGCCGGGTTCGCGGTGGCGGCCGTGCAGAGCGAGGGCCCGAGCGGCAGCTACGACATGACCGAGGCCCTCGAGGACAACCTCGATCTCCAGAACGTGAGCACGACGATTGCCGACCTCGGTTTCGCGGGCGGCGACGTCTACTACCTCGGCTTCTCCTCAGGGGGAGTGTTCGCGAGCCTCGCCGCCACGGTCATCCCCGCCAAGGCGCTCGCCCTCCTCAGCGCGCGGGGCCTCGAGGCCACCTTCTCGAGCACCGCGCCGCTCCCCCCGCCGACGATGTGGGTGCTCGGCCGCAACGACCGGCGCGTCCCGCCCACCGACCCGGGCCTGATCACCAACTGGGCCGCGATCGCGGCGAGCGGGGTCGACTGGGCGTACTACGTCAACGAGCCCGTCGGCATGCTCCCCGAGGCCTTCGAGCGCATCGCCGACCCGACCTCGGGCGTGAGCCCCACCGACTCGGCCGACGCCGTGGCGCAGCTCGCCGCGGGCGGCCAGCTGGACGCCTGCTCGGTGCCGCTCGGCCGCGGGAACGCGATCGACTGGACCGTGGTGACGCCCGGTCCGTCCTTCACCGGTCCGTTCCTCACGGAGGCACGACGCCAGGTCGACGAGCTGTTCGGCGCGCACACGGTGACGAGCGACGTCCGCCAGCAGATCGCCGACTTCTTCCTCGCACACCCCTGAGCGGACGCCTCACTGGTGTCTCAGTGACGTCCGCCCGCGTCAGATCAGCTCGACGCCGTCGGCCTGCGGGCCGCGGTCGCTCTGGCGCACCTGGTAGCGGACGCGGTCGCCCTCCTGCAGGACGTCGTCGCCGCGCACGACCGACACGTGCACGAAGAGGTCGTCGCCGCCCGCGTCGGGGGTGATGAAGCCGAAGCCGCGGTCCGCGTCGTAGCGCGCGACCACGCCCTGGCCGCCGCGCGCGGGGGCGCCGGACGACCGCGGCCGCTCCGAGCGACCGCGTGCGAACGGTGCGGGAGCGCCTCGGCGGGCCGGAGCGCCCACGAGCTGGACGTTGCGCGCCTGCGGCCCGCGGTCGCTCTCGACGACGTCGAAGGTCACGCGATCACCTTCGACGAGCTCGGAGAGCCCACCGCCGAGCGCCTTCACGTGGACGAACACGTCGTCGCCGCCGCGCTCGGGTGCGATGAACCCGAAGCCCTTCTCGTCGTCGTACCAGCTCACGGTGCCGTCCGCACCGTCGTCGGCGGACCGGCTCGTGTCCGCGCCGAGCGGGAGCAGGTGGTCGGCCTGCGGACCCTTCTCGCCGTCGACGACAAGGAACGCGACGCGCTGGCCCTCGGTGACGACACCGCCCCCGACGATCGCGGAGCTGTGCAGGAAGATCTCCGCGCCGCCGGTGTCCGGCATGACGAACCCGTACCCCTTGGCCGGCTCGTACCAGGACACGGTGCCGAGCAGGCCCAGGGTCGCGTCGGCCGCGTGGTCGCTCGTGACGCGGACCCGGCGAGCCTGCGGACCGCGGTCACCCTCGCCGATCTCGAACTCGACCTCCTGCCCCTCGCGGAGCACGCGGTCGTCGCCGAGGATCTCGGACGCGTGCACGAACAGGTCGTCGGCGCCGTCCTCGGGTGCGAGGAAGCCGAACCCCCGCTCGGCGTCGAACCATCGGACAGTTCCCTGGGGCACGGTGACTCCTTGTCGAAGCAGTTGTTGCTGCCACCAGTGTCCCCCGGCTGGACCGCGTCGCGAGACGTGGGGTGCGCTCGTCGTTGGTCGTCGGGGCCTCGACCCGGGTCACTAGGGTGGCGGGCGTGACGGTGACGGCGCGGCAGGTGGCGGAGCGGATCGGCACGCACGTGGGGGTGCCGCCACGGCCGACGACGGTCGACGGGTTCCTCGCCGGCGACCCGGACGCCCCGATCCGCGGCATCGCCGTGACGATGATGGCGACGCTCGACGTCCTGCAGCGCGCCGCCGCGCGGGGGCTGGACCTCGTCGTCACGCACGAGCCGCTGTACTTCGACCACCACGGCGCATCCGACGAGGCGCTGGCGTCCGCGGGCGACCCGGTGTTCGCGGCGAAAGCCGCGTTCGTGGCCGAGCACGGGCTCGTGGTGCTGCACCAGCACGACGCGTGGCACGACCGCGAGCCGGACGGGATCCAGACGGGCGTCGCGCGCGCCCTCGGCTGGCTCGAGCACGCGCGCGCCGGTGACCACGAGGTCTACGACCTGCCGCCGACGACGCTCGGCGCGCTCGCCGCACACGTCGCCGACGCGCTCGGTGCGCGCGCGCTGCGCTACGTCGGCGACCCGGACGCGGCCGTCTCGGCCGTGGGGCTGCAGCCGGGGTTCCAGGGGTTCGTGCACAACCGGGCCCTGATCGCCCGCGCCGACGTCGACGCGATCGTCATCGGCGAGGCGCACGAGTGGGAGACCGGCGAGTACGCCGCCGACGCGGTCACCGCGGGGCTGTGCGCGGGCGTCGTCGTCGTGGGGCACGTGCCCTCCGAGCAGGAGGGTATGGCCGAGTACGCCCGCTCGCTTCGCGAGGTCCTGCCCGAGGTCCCGGTCGAGCTCGTCGCCACCGCCGACCCGTTCCGGACCGTCACGCGCTAGTTCTTGCGCTCCGTCACGCGCAACTACAGGTCGCCGCGGCGGGCCGTGAGCGGTCGCCTCCGCGACGCGTTCGGGTGACGTCTCGCCTTGACGCTCCCCTTGACGATACCTAGCGTGTCACCCGTACGGCCTAGGTCCGCTGCGTCGAGGGTGACGCTCCTGCATCGATGGAGATGCGCCTGGTCGTGCTCGTGCGGCTGGTGAGACAGGCTCTCGTCGTCGAAAGTCTCGGCCGCACACCGAGGGATATCAGCCGAGTGCCGGGCAAGGTGGGCTGAGCGTCACCGGTCGCCTGCGATCGCCACCCCCGGCTCGGGCGGTGCCAGCGAGAGGAACGGGTCGATGACAGGGCTTGTCACACGACGACATGACGACGGACCAGCGACGACGCAGGGACGGTGGCGTCCGGCACGGTGGGCGGGAGCCGCGGTCGCCGGCTTCCTGGTGGCGGCAGGTGTCGCCCTGCCCGCACAGAGCGCGGTCGCCGACGACGGGTTCGACGTCCGGATCACGGTGTCCGGGCACGGCGGCACCGTCACCGGCGCCGGCAGCTACGAGCCGGGCGAGACCGTCCAGCTCACCGCGACGCCGAAGAAGGGGCACGTGTGGGGCGGCTGGACGTCCACCGACCTCGACTGGATCGGCGCCCGGGTCGACTCGTTCACGATGCCGGCGAGCGACGTCGTCCTCACGACGAGCTTCCGGCACGCGATCAAGCCGCTCAAGGACGTCTACCGCGACTACTTCGACGTCGGCAACATCTACTCGGGCCCGCAGACGTACGCGGCCGGGTCGCCCAACCTGGCTACCGTCGAGCGGCACTACAGCGCGATGACGGCCGAGAACGCCATGAAGCCGGACCAGCTGCTGCCGAACGCCAACATCGACCCCGTGACGGGCGCGTTCACGTTCACCTTCGCGGCCGCTGACGCGTTCGTCGACCAGACGCTCGCCAAGCACAAGAAGGTCCACGGCCACGTGCTCGTCTGGCACGGGCAGTCCCCGGCCCGCCTCAACAGCGGTCCCACGGGCGGCACCCGTGAGCTGGCGCGCGCCAACATGGAGCGCTACATCAAGGAGGTGCTGACGCACTTCAAGGGCCGCACCGTCTCCTGGGACGTCGTCAACGAGGCGTTCGTCGACGGGCTCGACGAGTTCGACCCCGCGACGCAGGACTGGCGCGACTTCCTGCGCGGCGGCCCGAACGGCGGCTGGTCGAACTGGTACGCGGCGTACGCCAACGGCGCCGACACCGCGGCGGGCCAGAGCCCCGCGGACTTCCTCTACGACGCGTTCGTCTTCGCCCGCAAGTACGGCCCCGAGCAGCGCCTCGTCTACAACGACTTCAACGTCTTCCAGTCCGAGGGCAAGGGCGAGGCGATCGTCACGATGGCCAAGGACCTCAACGCCCGCTACGCCGCCGAGCACCCCCGGGACAAGCGGCCGCTCATCGAGAGCATCGGACTGCAGTCGCACAACTACATCAACCAGACGCCGGCGTTCGCGTGCTCCGACCACACCCAGCTGCGCAAGGTCGTCAACGACGCGGCCGAGGAGTGGCAGCCCGGGGCGTGCTCGGACCACGCGTCCGTCGAGCGCTCGCTGCAGCTGATCATCGATGCGGGCCTGACGGCCGACATCAGCGAGCTGGACACCCAGGTCTGGGAGGCGTGGAACGGCCAGCCCGAGGGCGACGACCGCTCCCAGTACCGCGACCTGACCGACCCGTCGGTCAAGGACCGGATCTCGCGTGACGGGTTCACGTACTGGGTCGGCAAGATCACCAACCGCGCCGAGCTGGAGAAGATCCAGGCCCAGCGGTTCGCCGAGTACTTCGCCGTCTACAAGAAGTACTCGACGCACCTCGACCGGGTGACGTTCTGGGGGCTGACGGACCAGCTGAGCTGGCGGTCGACGCACAACCCGCAGATCTTCAACAGCGACTTCTCGGAGAAGCTGTCCGCCGTTGCCGTCGCCGACCCGGCGCGCTGGCTGGGCATCCGCGGGCAGATCACCGACACCTCGACTCTTGCGGCCACGGTCGCCGAGGCGAAGGCGATCGACCTGCGCGCGTACACGCCGAAGAGCGCGGCCGCGGTGAAGAAGGCACTGGGTCAGGCGAAGGCCGTGCTCGCCAAGGGCGGCCCGCAGGCCAGGGTGAACAAGGCGAACGCGGACCTGGAGCGCGCGATCAGCCAGCTCCAGCTGCACAAGCCGCACCACCCGAAGCCCGCCCCGCCGAAGCCGCCGCACCCCAGGCCGTGACGGTCGGCTGACGCCCACGAGGCCCCGCGGGAGCGCACGCCGTGCTCCCGCGGGGCCTCGCTGCGTCGGGCTTGCTGCGGTCGGCCGCGACGCAGGTGGGGTCTGCACCAGGTGGGTGCGTGCAGCGGGTGGGTCAGTAGCGGTACACCGTCTCCGCGCGGTGGACGCCGCGCGGGCCGTACGGTGCCTTCTCGAGCCAGACCGACGCGGCCTCGTCGGCCGGCGCGCGCTCGGCGGCGTCGCGGACCTTCGCGGCCGTCGCGGCGTCGGGGCGCAGGTGCGCGAGCGCCTCACCGGCCGCGTCGCGGTTGAACAGCGCCGCGGACCGACGAGCGAGCGCGAACGCCTCGACCGGCGTGCGGGCCGCCGGCCCCGAGGCCCGGGACGCCGCCGCGATCGCGATCGCCGCCGCCTCCGCGTCGGGGACGCCCGAGTTGAGGCCACGCGCGCCGAACGGCGCGAACAGGTGCGCGGCCTCCCCGGCCAGGAGCACGCGGCGGTGCGGGTCGGCGAAGTCGTGCGCCACGAGCTGCAGGAACTGGTACGTCGAGACCCACGTCGTGCGCTGCGCGTAGCCCGGCGGCAGGACGGCGTCGAGCCACGTGCGCACGCCCTGCGGCGACGCGAGCTCGTCGGGGTCGTCGCCGTCCACGAGCTGCAGGTCCACGCGGTACCCACCGGCGAACGGCACGATCAGCACGTTGCGACCGCCGACCGCCGGGTGCGCGTAGTGGAAGTGCCGCTCGCGCGGCAGCGTCGGCTCGTCGAGCTCGGCCACGTCGACGACGACGTACCAGCCGTCGTCCTTCCCGCCCTCCATGCGCGCACCGATCTGCTTGCGCACCGCCGAGCGCGACCCGTCCGCGCCGACGACGTAACCCGCGTCCCAGCGGGCCCCTGCGGCCGTGGTCACGGTGACCCCGTCGTCGTCGGTGGTGATCTGCTCGACCTCCTGCTCCCACGCGAACCGGACCCCGGCGGCCACCGCGCGCGCGTACAGGTACGCCTCGATCTGGACCTGCGGCAGGCTCGTGAAGTGCGGGTACACCCCCGGCGGCGGGTCCGGGTAGGTCTTGGCGTAGACCTCCTTGCCGCCGTAGAACGTGCGCTGGGTGTTCCAGTAGACGCCGTGCTCGTAGAGCTCGGCGCCCAGCCCGGGGGAGATCCGGTCGAGGATCTGCAGGGTCTGGCTGTGCGTGAAGATCGCCCGGCTCCCGGGACGCTGCCGGCCGTCCGGCCCGGCCTCGAGCACCGTGACCGGCAGCCCGTACGCACGCAGCGCCAACGCGGCGGTCAGCCCGACCGGGCCGGCGCCGACGACCAGGACGTCTCGGGTGTCGCCCGAGCCGAGGGGGTGTGCACTCACGGACGCGTGTCTCCTCTCGGGGGTGCCACGACGACGAGGGCGTCGAGGACGACGGGCCCCTCGGCCGTGATCCGGACCGGGTTCAGGTCCACCTCGGCGACGTCGCCGTGGTCGCTGATCAGGTCGCCGACCGCGCGCAGGACGTCGACGAGGGCGTCGACGCCGACCGGCGGCGTGCCACGGAAGCCGTGCAGGACCGTGGGCGGGAGCGCGGCGACCATCTCGCGCGCGCGGGCCTCCGACAGCGGCGCGAGCCGCAAGGCCGCCGCCCCGCCGAGCTCGGCCGCCACGCCGCCCAGCCCGAGCAGCACCACGGGGCCGAAGACCGGGTCGCGCACCGCGCCGACGATGAGCTCGGCGCCGGGCGCCGCGAGCTGCTCGAGCAGGTAGCGCCGCGGGTGACCTGCGCGGGGGATGGCGTCGATCGCGTCGAGCGCGCGGTCGAGCGCGGCGGCGTCGCTCACGCCGACGTGCACCCCGCCGACGTCAGACTTGTGCAGCACGTCCGCGTCGAGCACCTTCACGACGACGCGACCCCCGCCGCGCCCGAGGTCCGCGAGCGCCGCGTGGGCCTGCGCCCGGTCGTCGGCGACGCGACGCGCGGGCGTGCGCAGGCCGTACGCCTCGACGAGTGTCTTGGCCTCGTGCTCGTCGAGCGTGCGCCCGAGCGTCCGCGTCGCGGCGACGGGCGGCACGTCGACGACCGCGCGCAGGCGGGCGTCGGTGACGACCGCCGCGAGGGCGGTCGCGAGGTCCCCCGGACCGGCGAGCATCGGGATGCCCGCGGCGTCGAGCCCCAGGCGCCGTGCGGCGAGCGCGTCCGGCGGTCCCCCGGTCGCGAACAGCACGCGGCCCGCGGCCGGTCCGAGCGCGGCGACCGGGTCGAGCGCGCCCGGCTCGTCGAGCGCGTACACGCCGACGACGTCGATCGCCGGGTCGGAGGCGACCGCGCCGAGCACGTCACCGAACGTCGGCGAGGGCCGGCCGGTGTCCACCGGGTTGCGCTGGAACGTCAGCGGCGGCAGCAGCTCGGCGATGCGCTGCTGCGTCGCGTCGGCCAGGGGCGGGAGGGCGATCCCGCGCGCACCGAGCGCGTCGGTGACGACGAGGCCCGGACCCGCCTGCCCGGTGAGCAGGCCGACCCCGATGCGCTCGGCCGCGGGCAGCCGCACCGCGCGCAGCGCGGCGAGCGCGGCGACCAGCTCCTCGAGGCTGCCCACCACCACCGCCCCGGCCTGCTGCAGCGCGGCGCGCGTCACCTCGTACGAGCCCGTCATCGCGCCGGTGTGCGATCGTGCGAACTCCGAGACGTCGGACCGCCCGACCTTGAACGCCACGACGGGCTTGCGCGCCGTGGTCCGGCGCAGCGCGGCGACGAGCGCGGGCCCGTCGGTCACGCCCTCGACGTGCAGGCCCACCGCGGTGGTCGCCTCGTCGTCCGCGAGCAGGTCCAGCAGCTCGGGGAAGTCGACGTCGATCGCGTTGCCGAGCCCGGCGCCGAGCCGCAGACCGACCCCGGCGCGCGCGAGCATGAACGCCAGGGCGAGGTTCACCCCGCCGGACTGCGCCACGACGCTCACCGAGCCGGCCGGCAGGTCCGCCACGGCGGGCATGAAGTTGGCGGTCGTCCGGTCGACCGGGTTCATGAAGCCCGACGTGTTGGGGCCCAGGAGCCGGATGCCGGCCTCCTGCGCCACGCGCGCCACGCGCTCCTGGATGCGCGCGCCGTCGGGTCCGGACTCCGCGAACCCGCCCGCGCACACGACCGCCGCGCGCACCCCGGCGTCGCGCGCGTCCTCGAGCGCCGCGGGCACGGCCTCGGGCGGGACCACGAGCACGGCGAGGTCCACGCCGGACGACTCGCGCAGGGTCGTCAGCACCGGGTGGCCGAGCACGTGCCCGCCGCGCGGGTTGACCGGGTGGAGCGTGCCGGGGAAGTGACGCAGCGCCTGGACCATCGCGTGCCCGGCCTTGCCGGGCTGCGCGGAGGCACCCACCACGGCGATGCTCGTCGGCCGGAACATCACCTCGAGCGGGTGCGCCGTGCGCGCGTGCGCCACGGCACCGGCGGCCGGCGGGACCGCCGTCACCGAGGACCCGGCCGGTCGGCGTACGCGATCGCGCCCTCGTCGGTGACGCAGACGTCGAGCCGCCCCAGCCCCTCGATCTCGACCCCGACCCGTTGCCCCGCGGCGATCGGCCCGACGCCGGCGGGGGTCCCGGTCGCGATGACGTCCCCGGGGTGCAGCGTCATGACATGGCTCGTGTAGGCGATCAGCTCGGCGACGTCGTAGATGAGGTCGGCCGTGCTCGCGGACTGGCGCAGCTCGCCGTCCACCCAGCAGCGCAGCTCGAGCGCGCCGGGGTCGCCGACCTCGTCGGCCGTCGTCACCCACGGACCCAGCGGCGTGAACGTGTCGAAGGACTTGCGCGTCGACCGGTCCTCGCCCGACCGGACCGTGATGTCGAGGACCGGCGCGTAGCCGAAGACGTGCTCCAGGGCGCGTTCGGCCGGGACGCGGCTGGCGGTGCGTCCGATCACCACGCCGAGCTCACCCTCGTGGTCGGTCCGCACGTCCAGGTACGGCAGGCGGATGTGGTCGCCGGGCCCGATCACTGACGAGCTCGCCTTGAGGAAGATCCCGTAGTCGGCGATCGTGCGCTGCTCGCCCATCTCGGCCTTGTGGTCGAGGTAGTTGACGGGCGCGCCGACCACCTTGCCGGGGCGCGCGATCGGCGCCGCGAGCCGGCGCTCGTCGAACGGCTGCGTCGGCAGCGCGTCGAGGTCGAGGGCACGGAGCTCGGCGAGCGAGCCGCCGCGGTCGAGGAACGCCAGCAGGGGCCCGCCCGGGCCGGGCGTCAGGCCGAGCGCGTCGGTCACGTCGACCGAGCCGTCGGCCAGGAGGACGTGCAGGCGTGCGTCGACGGTGCTGGCTAGCCTCATCGCTATCGCTCCCCCGAGCTCGCTAGAACGTGACATCACTATCTGCGGCCGACGTAGAATGTGTCAAGCATTGCCGCCGGGGGCGGCGACCGACGAGAGGGGAGCAGCCCGTGGCGCGGACCAGCGAGGGCAGCCGCACACCGCGCACCCGGCAGGGCTCGCCGCCGAGCCTGCTCCTGACCCTGCTCGGCGACTACTGGTGGGGACAGACCGACCCGCTGCCCTCGGCCGCTCTCGTCGACCTCCTCGCGGACTTCGGCGTGAGCGACGTCGCCGCGCGCGCCGCCCTGAGCCGCATGGTCAAGCACGGCCTGCTCGTCTCGACCCGCAGCGGCCGGAACACGTTCTACGCGATGACCCCCCGCGCGCAGTCCGTCATGCGCCGCGGCGCCGAGCGCATCGTCGCGTTCGGCGCGGGGAACCAGGCCGCGTGGGACGGGCGCTGGAGCCTCGTGGCCTTCTCGGTGCCGGAGACCAACCGCTCGGCGCGCGAGCAGCTGCGCACACGGCTGCGCTGGCTCGGGTTCGCGCCGCTCTACGACGCGCTGTGGATCTCACCGCACCCGCGCCACGACCAGGCGCTCGCCGAGCTCGGGGACCTCGGGGTCACGCGTGCCACGGCGTTCGTCGCGACCTCCCCGGACCTGCCCGACGCGACCGTCGAGCCCCAGAGCGCGTGGGACCTCGGCGGTCTCGCCGAGCTGTACCGCACGTTCGTCACGACGTGGGAGCCCACGCACGCCGCGCTCGGCAAGGGCGCGATCTCCCCGGTCGACGCGCTCGTCAAGCGCACCGCGCTCATGGACGGCTGGCGCGCGTTCCCGGGCATCGACCCGGACCTGCCGCGTCCGCTCCTGCCGGCCGACTGGCCGCGCGACCAGGCCCGCGACCTGTTCCTGGACACGTACGAGCAGCTCGGCGCGCCCGCGTCCGTACGCGTGCGGCAGGTGATCGGCGCGTACGCGCCCGAGCTGACCGACCGTGTCGTCCAGTTCTCCGTGCTGTCCGACCCGCCCGGACCGCGACCCGCGCCGCCGGCCCCGAGCGGCCTCGCACGGACCGCGGCCCCGGCGGGCCGCTGAGCCCGTCAGGCGGTGAGGTACCGAGCCGTCAGGCCGGGGCGTCGAGCGGCGGCAGCGTGATCCCGCTCGGCTGCTGGAGCGAGGAGAACGTGTCCTGCCACGCCTCGGCGATCGCGTCGGCGTCCCACCCGCCCTCGCGGAACGTCACGCCCAGCTCCTGCGGGACGGAGTAGAGCGAGAGCTTGTCGCCGCCGATCCCGATCGCCTGCCCGGTCACGCCCGCGGACGCGTCGGACGCGAGCCACACGACGAGCGGCGCGACGTCCTGCGGCCCGCCGAGCGCGTGCTCCTGGCGCACCACGCGCGGCAGCGGCTCGCCGCGGTCGTACGCCGCCGCGACCTCGGCGTACACCGGGATGGTCGCGGTCATCGCGGTGATCGCGGTCGGCACGACGGCGTTGACGGTGATGCCTGCGCGCGCGAGCTCGAGCGACCAGGTGCGGGCCATCGCGACGATCCCGGCCTTCGCCGCGGCATAGCTCGTCTGGCCGAAGTTCCCGTGCTGCCCCGCGGGCGAGCCGACGAGCACGATCCGGCCGCCCTCACCCCGTTCGCGCATGTGGACCGCGGCGGCCCGCGCCGTGGTGAAGGTGCCGCGCAGGTGCGTCTGCACGACGAGGTCGAAGTCCTCGTCGGACGTCTTCCACAGCACGCGGTCGCGCAGCACGCCCGCGTTGGTGACCAGGACGTCGAGGCGCCCGAACGCCTCGACGGCCGTGGCGACGAGCTGGTCGGCGGTCTCGGTGGGGCCCACGGGCGCGACGACCGCGACGGCCATCCCACCGTCGGCGACGATCGCGTCGACGGTCTCCTGCGCGGAGTCGGGGTTCACGTCGTTCACGACGACCCCGGCCCCGGCCGCGGCCAGCGCGCGGGCGTACGCGCGGCCCAGCCCCTGGCCGCTCCCGGTGACGACCGCGGACTTCCCGGTCAGGTCGATGCTCATGCGTAGTACCTCACGATCATGACGGCGACCGCGGCGGGCTTGGCCAGCCCCTCGGCCTCGAACGTGTTCTCGAAGACCGCCTGGTACCCGCCGGCCACCTCGGTCACGTCCGACAGCGTCGAGGTCACGCGGATGCGCGACCCGACCCGCACGGGCGCCGGGAAGCGCAGCCGGTCGAGCCCGTAGTTGACCCCTGTGCCCACCCCGGTCACCTCGATCACCTCGGCCATGAGCGGCACGACGAGGGCCAGCGTGAAGTAGCCGTGCACGATCGTCCCGCCGAACGGCGTGCCCGCCGCGTACGCGGGGTCGACGTGGATCGGGTTGTGGTCACCCGTGAGGTCCGCGAACCGGTCGACCTGCTCCTGGGTGACCGTGCGCCAGGACGACGGTCCGAACGTCGTCCCGACGAGCGACGGCAGGTCGCTCATGGCGACGGTGGTCAGGACCGGCGTCGCCTCGTCGGGCGGCGCCTCGTCGGTCGGGGTCGCCATGGGTGCGGCGGCGTTGTCGGAGGCCATGGGGTGTGCTCGCTCTCGTCGTCGGGGCCGGGACAGGAACAGGGCCGTGCAGGACAGGTCAGAAAGGGGGAAGGCGGTCAGCCGTCCACGCGGACGACGACGGCCCCGGCTGAGTCACCCGCGGCGCAGCCGGTGAACAGGCCGGTCCCGCCCCCGCGCGCATGCAGCGCGTGCACGAGCTCGGTCACGGCGCGGGCCCCGGTGGGACCCTGCGGGTGGCCGTAGACCAGCGACGACCCGTACGGGTTCATCCGCTCGAGCGGGTAGCCGGTCTGCTCGGCGAACCACAGGTCGTTCACCGCGAACGGGTTGTGCGTGGTCACCACGTCGAGGTCGGCGACCTCGACGCCCGCCTCGGCGAGCGCGCGCAGCGCGGCCGGGACGGGCGCCCGCGGCATGTACGCGGGCTCGGCGCGCGCGAAGCCGGTCGCCAGGATCTGCGCGGTGACCCCGTCCCGCCCCAGCTCGCGCGCCCGGGCACCGTGCGCGACGACCACGCCGGCACACCCGTCTGCCGGGTGCGTCTGCGCGCCGAACGTCACCACGCCGTCGGGCGCCACGGGACGCAGCCGGGCCAGGCCCTCGGCCGTCGTCGGGAAGACGCCGTGGTCCGCCTCGAGCCAGTCGTCCTCGCGGCGGCCCGGGATGCGCACAGGCACCATGTAGGCGCGCTGGATCGCGCGGTCGTCGGCCAGCGTGCTGCGGTACTGCTCGTAGCGCAGCAGCGCGACCTCGTCGACCTGCTCACGCGTGTAGCCCGCGGCCCGCGCGGTGTTCTCGGCCGTGTCGTTCATGCTCTGGCCGGTCGTCGGGTCGAGCTTCATCGGATCGAGCACCCAGTGCTCGCTCACGGGTGCGCCGCCGGGGCCCCGGGCGCTGCTCCACAGCATGAGCGGGCCGTTGCTGGTGCGGTCGGTGATGACGCCGATCGTCGTCGCGTGCGCGCCGAGCTGCACCTGCGTCGCGAGGTGCTCGATCACCGCGGCCGAGGTCGCGCACGCGCGGGAGATCCACGGCCCGCCGTGCTCACCGGCACCCAGGCGGCGCGAGAGGCCGGTGACGCCGTAGAAGCCGTGCTGCTGCGGGACCGTGCACCCCAGCGTCCACTCGGTGATCTCCTCGGGCGGCAGCCCGCGGTCTGCGAGCGCACGGCCGGTGACGTCGACCGCGACGTCCAGGCTGTTGAGCTCGGCGAGCGGCCCCTGCCACTTGGCGAACGGCGAGGTCCAGCTCATCCCGAACGGGATGTAGGCGTCGGTGAACTTCATCGGGTCCTCTCGGCAGGGTCGGGCGCGCCGCTCGCGTCGGCGGCGGGGGCCTCGAGCTCGGTGATGCGGCGGCGCAGCCGGTGCATGTCGACCTTGCCGCTGGGGCTGCGCTGGAGCTCGTCGACGACGTGGACGCGACGCGGCTTCTTGTATCCCGCCAGGTGCCGGCCGACCTCGTCCTGCACCTGCTCGGGCGTGACCCCGGCGCCAGGCGCGGTGACGACGACGGCCGTGACGACCTCGCCCCAGCGCGGGTCCGGCAGGCCCAGGACCACGGCGTCGACGACTCCCGGCAGCGCGAGCAGCACCTTCTCGACCTCGCCGGGGAACACCTTCTCGCCGCCGGTGTTCACGACGCCCGACCCGCGGCCGAGCAGCTCGACGTAGCCGTCACCGAGCACGCGCACCCAGTCGCCCGGCATGACGTACCGCACGCCGTCGATCACGGGGTACGTCTCGGCGGTGCGCGACGGGTCGTCGTGGTAGCCCAGCGGCATCGCGCCGCGGTAGGCGAGCATGCCCGTCTCGCCGACCTCCTCGACCGGGGTGAGCTGTGGCGACAGGACCACGGCGCCGGGCGCGAGGCGCGGTCGGCACGGCAGGTCGTCGGGCCCGCGCACCACGCCGTACGCGAACGGACCGCCCTCGCTCGCCCCGACGATGTCGATGAGCGTCGCGCGGGGCGCGTGCGCGAGGAGCCGTCGCTTGAGGTCGTCGGACCACACCATCCCGGAGCTGAGCACGGTGCCCAGCCCGGAGATGTCCGCACCGGCCCCCTCGGGCGCGTCCAGGACGTCCACGAGCGGTCCGACGATCGCGTTGCCTGCCACGACGAGGCGCGTGACCCCGTGCTCGGCGATGGCCCGCACGGCCGCGCGCGGGTCGAAGCGCGCGGCGGGCAGGAACACGACGGTGCCGCCCAGCACGATCGCGTTCATGACGTTGAACAGCGCGGTCGCGTGCATCATCGGCGGCAGCGGCAGGCAGACCGTGCGCGGCAGGTCGTCGCGTGCGGCGATGCGGGTGACCTCGTCGAGGGAGGTCGGCAGGTCGACGGGCAGCGAGCCGTAGATCGAGAACTGCTGGCTGTCGAACAGGTTGCCGTGCGTCCACTCGACCGCCTTGGGCCGGCCCGTGGTGCCGCCGGTGAACATGAAGATCTTGTGCTCCGGGCCCTGCTCCTGCGGGGGGAGGGGGTCGGCCTCGAGCGCCGAGGCGAAGGGCGCCGCGCCGGGGATCTCGACCGCCTCGTCGGGCGCGTCCCGCGGCGGGCCGTCGGGCACGACGAGGACGAGCGCGGGCAGTGCGACCCGCTGCGCGGCGTCGCGCACGGCCGGGGCGAGGCTGCTCGGGTGCACGAGCGCCGACGGCCGCGACATCTCCAGCAGCTCGGCGAGCTCGGTGCCCTGGTAGCGGAAGTTGATGTTGACCGGGATCGCGCCGATCTTGTACGCCGCGTACAGCGTGATCAGGTACTCGACCCGGTTGTACATGAAGATCGCGACGGTCGACTCCGCGCCGAGGCCGTGCGCGACGAACGTCGAGGCCAGTCGCGCGGCGCGCTCCTCGAACTCGGCGTACGTGAGCGTCGTGCCCTGCGCCCGCACGGCGACGCGGTCCGGCACGGCACGCGCCACGGCGTCCCAGATCGTTGCGTAGTTGGCGCGATCGAGGTCACCGGACGACGACGGGACGTCTGCCACTGCTCACATCCTCGTGGGCGGGCCGCGCTCGGGCGCGACGGCTGCTGACCTAGCGATCGTGCCCGCCGCGACCGCGGACGTCAACCATTCTCGTGACGATCGTCAACGAGATGTCGAATGATTGCCCGGTCTCGCGCCGCTGCTGGCGCCCTCGGGTCAGGGCGCGAGGCGTCGGCCGAGCTCGGCGCGGGCCGGCTCGGCGAGGGCCGCGTGGAGGCGGCCGAACGCGGCGACCGAGCGCGCGGCGGGCCAGTCGTCGGCCAGGTGCTCGGGCGGCAGGCGCGGCACCGCGCGCAGCAGGTCGAGCCAGTCGGCGACGAGCGCGGTCAGGTCGCACAGCGCGCGGTCGGCGTCGGGCGCGGCGCCCGCCCAGCGGTGCTGGAACTCCTCGTGCCGCGCACGCATCGCGTCGAGCCGCCACGCGGTCCGGACGCTGCGCGCCGCCGAGAACCCCGGGACCTCATGGGCGCGGAACGCGAGGAGCTCGAGCTCGTCGTCGTCGCCGCGGTCCCCCGCCCCGCTGTCGTGTCGCCCTTCGTCGTGCCGCTGCTCGTCGTGCCGCCCGTCGTCGTGCACGCCGCCCAGCGCCAGCGCGACGTCGACCTCGCCGGGCGCGATCCACAGCCCGTCACGCAGCAGCCCGAACCCCGCCCAGGCGAGCTGGGCCCGCACGCGGTGCCGCACGTCGCGGCGGCTCTCGGGGACCGAGAAGGTCACGAGCGTCCAGCCGGTGCCCCGCGGCGCGAACGGGTCGGCGTCGAACACGCGGTCGCGGGCCTCCCCGAGCACGCGCTCGCTCTCGGGCGTCAGGCGGTAGGTGACGGTGCGCCCCACGCGCTCGGAGGCGAGCAGGCGTCGGGTCGCCATGCGGGTCAGCGCCGCGCGCGTCGCGGCCTCGCCGACGCCCAGCTCACCGAGGACGGCGATGAGCACCGAGGCGGGCAGCGGGCCCGCGCCGCCGGCCACCATGAGCTCGCCCATGAACGCCAGCAGCAGCTGCTCCGGCCGCCGCCGGACCGTGGCACCGCCCGGTCCGAGCGCGCCCTGGGACGGCGTCGACATGCGCGCGATTCTCGCACGGCGTCAGGTCACATGTCGGCATCGGGGGCGCGAACGCTCATTGACATGCGTGACATTCGACTGCACGATTGCTGGACGAGTGTCATGCATGGTCCGAGCGCTGGTCGGTCCCGACGGCGTGCGGAGCTGCCCGCCAGTCACCCGCGATTCAACGGAGAATTGAGGACCCCATGAACCGACGTCCCGCTCTCGTGGCGGCGCTCGTCGCGACGCTGTCCCTCGGGCTCGCCGCGTGCTCGTCGTCCGACACCCCCAGCCCGGCGAACACCTCGGCCGCCCCCGGGGCGACGGCGACCGACGACGGCGACGCGACCCCGACACCCGTCACGATCGGCGCGCTGACCATCAGCGAGACCGCCCCGCTGTGGGCGGCAGTCAAGGCCGGCATCTTCACCGAGCACGGGCTCGACGTGACCGTCCAGCCGATCCAGGGCGGCGCGCAGGCGATGCCGGCGCTGCTCAACGGCGACATCGACTTCTCGATCGGCCAGCCGTTCGGCGCGATGCGGGCCAGCCTGCAGGGGCTGGACGTCAAGATCATCGCCAACTACGCGCAGAGCCTCACCGAGGGCGACGACATCAACTCGGTGGTCGTCGGTGCCGGCAGCGCCATCACCAAGCCCGCCGACCTCGCGGGCAAGAAGGTCTCGGTCAACTCGATCGGCGCGGCCGGTGACCTCACGATCCGGGCGGCGGTCGAGGCCGACGGCGGCGACCCGGACTCGATCCAGTTCGTCGAGGTCGCATTCCCCGACGCCCAGGCCCAGCTCGACGCGGGCAACATCGACGCCGCATGGGTGCCCGAGCCGTTCGTCTCGATCATCGTCGGCGCGGGCGGCGCGCGGGTCGTCGACCCGTACCAGGCGGTCCTGCCGGGCCTGCCCACGCTCGTCGTGCAGACCACGGGCAAGACCGTGTCCGACGACCCGGAGCTCGTCGACGCCGTGCGCGACGCCATGACCGAGGCGTTCGCGTGGGCCAAGGACAACGACGCCGCCGTGCGTCAGTCGCTGGTCGACGAGATGAAGCTGCCCGAGCCGGCCGCGGCGAACCTCCGCTTCCCGACCTTCTCGACCGAGCTCGACGTCAGCGTCCTGCAGGGCCTGTCCGACCTCGCGGTCAAGTACACGTACTTCGAGAAGGCCCCGGACCTCGACACCCTCATCGTCGAGTGAAGCAGGCGGCCGACACGGTGACCGGCCCGGACCTCGGGGGCGCCGCCTCCCCGGCCCGGGCCGGACACGGGGCCGGCCCCGACGAGCGCGCCGTGACCGGCGCGGGGGGTCGCCGCTCGGCGGCGCCCCGCTCCGGCCGCGCCGCGCTGCTCGAGTTCCTCGGGATCGTCGGCTTCGCCGCCACCTGGGAGCTCGTGGCACGCGCCGAGCTGGTCAACCCCGCGTACCTGCCGCGGTTCTCCACGACCGCCGCGCGCCTGGTCACCGAGCTCGGCGAGCCGACGTTCTGGTCGGCGCTCGGCGACACGGTGGTCACCTGGGCGATCGGGCTCGCGATCGCGGTCGTCGCGGCGGTGGTCGCGGGGACCGTGATCGGCCTGGTGCCGTTCCTGCGCCGCGCGACGCACAGCACGGTCGAGTTCCTGCGGCCCATCCCGTCGGTCGCGATCATCCCGCTCGCGGTCCTCGTGGCGGGCCTGTCCCGCGAGGCCGCGCTCGTGATCGTCGTCTACGCGCCGTTCTGGCAGGTGTTCATCCAGGTGCTGTACGGCGTGGGGGACGTCGACACCGTCGCCGACGACACCGCGCGCAGCTTCGGGCTCGGGCGCCTCGCGCGGCTGCGCCACGTCGTCTTCCCCACCGCGCTGCCGTACGTCATCACGGGCTTCCGGCTCGCGGCGTCGATCGCGCTGGTCCTGACCATCACGGCCGAGCTCGTGATCGGCAACCCGGGGATCGGCCGGCAGATCGACGTGTACCGCTCCGCCCCGGACGCCCCGGGCCTGTACGCACTGGTCCTGGTCACGGGCCTGCTCGGGCTCCTGGTGAACCTCGCCACGCGCCTCGTCGAGCGCCGCGTGCTGCACTGGCACCCGTCGGTCCGCAAGGAAGGCGCCCGCTGATGCCCGCCGTGCGTCGCTCACTCGTCTCGATCGCGTTCGTCGTCGGCCTGCCCGCGCTCCTCGTCGTCGCCTGGGGCCTGGCCACGCAGGGCACGACGAACCTCTACTACCCGCCGCCGTCACGCGTGCTCGACGCGTTCGTCACCACCTGGCTCGCCCCCGAGACCCTGACGCGCGACGTCCTGCCGAGCCTGAGCCGGTTCGCGATCGGGGTGCTCCTGTCGATCGTCATCGGCATCGTCGCGGGCACCGCGATCGGCGCGACGCCGTGGCTGCGGTCCCTGCTCGAGCCGATGCTCGAGTTCTTCCGCGCGATCCCGCCCGTCGTGCTCGTCCCGGTGCTCATGCTCCTGCTCGGCATCGACGACTCCATGAAGCTCGCGGTGATCGTCTCGGGCAGCGTGTGGCCGGTCCTGCTCAACACGATCGAGGGCGTGCGCGGGACCGACCCCGTGCTCGTCGACACCTCGCGGTCCTACCGGGTCCGCGGCGTCCTGGCCTACCGGTACGTCGTGCTGCCCGCCGCGAGCCCGCAGATCATGGCTGGCGTCCGGCTGTGCCTGTCGATCGGGCTGATCCTCATGGTGATCTCGGAGATGTTCGCCTCGTCGTCGGGGCTGGGCTACCAGATCGTCTTCTTCCAGCGGCAGTACATGGTCGCCGAGATGTGGAGCGGCATCCTGCTGCTCGGCCTCGTCGGCGTCCTGGTCGCCGGCGTCTTCCAGCTCGTCGAACGACGGGTGCTGCACTGGTACCACGGCTCGAGAGAGGTCGCACGTGGCTGAGCGAACACCCCTGCTGTCCGTCCGGGACCTGAAGAAGACCTACCAGGGCGCCGCCGGGCCGGTCGAGGCCGTCGGCTCGATCACCTTCGACGTGCAGCCCGGTGAGCTGGTCTGCATCGTCGGGCCGTCCGGCTGCGGCAAGACGACCCTGCTCAAGTGCCTGTCCGGCCTTCTCCCGCCGACCGCGGGCTCGGTCACCCTCGACGGGGCCGAGGTCACCGCGCCGCCGAAGAAGATGGCGCTGGTGTTCCAGGAGTACGGGCGCAGCCTCTACCCGTGGCTCACGGTCCGCGACAACGTCGCGCTGCCGCTCAAGGCGCGCGGCGTGCCCAAGAGCGAGCGGCTCGCCCTGGTCGAACGGGCGATCGAGGAGGTCGGGCTCGGCCACGCGCTCGACACCTACCCCTGGCAGCTGTCGGGCGGCATGCAGCAGCGCGTCGCCATCGCGCGGGCCGTGGCCTACCAGCCCGAGATCCTCGTCATGGACGAGCCCTTCGCCGCGGTCGACGCCCAGACCCGCGCCGACCTGGAGGACCTCGTCCGACGCGTGTGGCGGGACCTCGGCGTGACCGTCCTGTTCGTCACGCACGACATCGACGAGTCCGTCTACCTGGGCGAGCGCGTCCTGATGCTGTCGAGCTCCCCGACGTTCGTGCAGGAGGACCTCGCGATCGACCTGCCGGACGCCCGCGACCAGCTCACCACGCGCGCGATGCCCCGGTTCACCGAGCTGCGCACGCACGTCTACGAGCAGATCCAGCGCGCCAAGCGCGGCGAGTCCGTCCCCGCCACGCCCTGAGTCACTCCGGTGCGGGGGTGTGGGAGTCGAGGATCGTGGTGAGGAGGTGCTGGAGGGTCTCGCGCTCGGTCGGGGTCAGGGCTGAGGTCAGGACGGCGTCGACACGCGCCGCCGAAGGGACCAGCTCGCGCAGCAGGGCAAGGCCCGTGTCGGTGAGGCGGACGACGTTGCGGCGTCGGTCCGCCGTGGCGCGCACGCGCGCGACGAGGCCGCGCGCCTCGAGGCGGGCGACGAGCCCGGCGACGGTCGAGCGGTCGAGGTCCAGGGCGTCGCACAGCTCGCGCTGACTCGCCTCGCCCAGCCGGTGCAGGACGTTGAGCACGCCGAACTGCACGTTCGTCAGCCGCGGGCCGACCTCCTGCGCCCAGGCCGCGAGGTGCGCCTGCTGTGTGCGGCGCACGAGGAAGCCCGTGTGCCGGGCGAGGTCGAGGGGCAGCGGGTCGCTCACGGCGCCATGGTGGCAGTCGTCAGAGCCAGCGCGGTGGTGCCGGGACGGGCGTGCCGTCGGTCGTCGTCAGCAGGTGCGCGCCGCCGCGGCCGGTCGCCCATCGCGCGAGGTCGGCCGCGCGGCCACGCAGGTGGGTGCGCGGCACGTCGTCGCCACTCGCAGGGTCGTCCGCGAGCGCCGCGCGGTCCGTGGGCTCGAGGACCGGGACCACGACACCCCCGGCGTCGCCCCGCGCGCGCCAGGTGCGGGTGACGTCCGCGAGGAGACCGTCGACGAGCTCGGCCGGGAAGTGCCGGAAGGACGCGCCGTTGTCGAGGTCGACGGCGTGCACCCACACCTCGCGCGTGCGCATCCAGACCGTCTCGCTCGCGGGGACCACACGCCCCTGGGCGGTGCGGACCTGCGCACGCCACGCCTCGTCGGACAGGTCCCGCCACTCGACGTTGAGGTGCACGGCCGCGTGCGCGGACAGGTTCCGCAGGGCGCGCGCGGGCAGGGTCGCGCCGTACTCGATCTCCGCGTCGCGCTCCTCGCGAGAGGCGTACATCGGGGTCTCGACGCCCGTGGCCGCCCACTCGGTCAGTCGCGTCAGGGCGCGCGCGTTCAGGCCGACGTGCGCGACGACGTGCCGCCGGGTCCAGCCCGGCACGAGCGACGGGGCGTCGAGCTCGTCGTTGCGCAGCTCGTTGAGCGTGCGGGAGAAGTACGCCTGGCCCCGCCGGGCCAGCAGCAACGAGGCGAGCAGCTGCGGGTCGGTCGTCCGGTCGGTGCGGCCCGCCACGTCAGGCCTCCGCGACGACGTCGTTGCGGAGCTCGCCGAGCCCGGTGACGGTCGTCGTCAGCCGGTTCCCCGGACGCAGGTAGCGCGGGGGCGTGCGCGCGTGGCCGACGCCGCCGGGCGTCCCGGTCGCGATGACGTCGCCCGGGTGGAGCGTCAGGATCTGCGAGACGTAGGCGACCAGGGCGGCCGGGCCGAAGACCATGTCGTCGACGCGCGTGTGCTGCACCTGCTCGTCGTCGACGACCGTGCGCAGCTCGCCGGTGAGCGGCTGGTCGACCGTGAGCCACGGCCCGAATGGTGTCGTCGCCTCGAACGTCTTGCCCTGCAGCCACTGCGCGGTGCGGTACTGGTAGTCGCGCATCGTGACGTCGTTCAGCACCGCGTACCCGGCGATCGCGTCGCGCGCGGCGGCCTCGTCGAGCCTGCGCGCCGGGGCGCCGACGACGACCGCGACCTCGCCCTCCCAGTCGACCGCGTCGGCCGCGTGCGCGGGCAGGACGATCGGGTCGTACGGCCCGACGAGGGCCTCGGGGTACTTCGCGAACAGCGTGGGGAACGCGGGCAGCTCCCGGCCCATCTCGAGGATGTGGTTGCGGTAGTTGAGCCCGACGCAGACGATCTTCGACGGCCGCAGCACGGGCGGCGCCCAGGCGCGGGGCTCGAGGTCCGCGAGCGCGTGCCGAGGGCCGTCGGCCGCCGCCGCGCGCGCACGCCAGAGCGGGTCGGCCAGCAGCGCACCCACGTCCGCGGCGTCGCCGATCTCGACCGCCGTCTCGTCGTCCACCCGCACCGCGACCGTCGTCCGCCCGGCGGGACCGTCCGTCGACGAGGCACCGACCCGCAGCGTGCCGAGCCTCACGCGAGGTCCTCGTTGCGCTGGCCGGGCACGTAGGTGCGCGTGAACTGGAGCCGGTCGATGATCGGCCCGTCGTTGAACCGGAACAGGTCGAACTGGGTGTCGGCGTGCAGCGACCACGGCACCCAGCTCGGGACGGCGAACAGGTCACCGGTCTCGACGCGGTGCTCGGTCCCGCCGAGCACGACCGTCCCGTCGCCCTCGAACACCTGCCACACCGACGAGCCGACCTCGTGCCGTGTGGGCGTCTCGGCGCCCGCGCGCAGCCGGTGGAACTCGCAGCGCAGCGTGGGCATCACGTCGCCGCCGGTCGTGGGGTTGGTGTACCGGATCGCGGCGTGCCCCTGCTCGACGGTCGCCGGGTAGCCCTCGTCCTCGAGCCGCAGCTGCTCGGTCAGCGCGCGGTCCGTGTGCTCCCAGCGGTAGGCGGACAGCGGCGAGCTCGTCTGGTCCTCCAGCCCGGACAGCGGCCGCAGCCCCGGGTGCGCCCACAGCCGCTCCGCGCGCGAGACGTCGGGCGAGGCCTCGTCGGTCACGCGCTCGGAGCCGAACTCGAAGAAGCCGACGTCGGCGTAGTGCGAGAACGGGACGTCGAGGCCGTCGATCCAGGCCATCGGCTGGTCGGTGTCGTTGTGGTGGCCGTGGTAGTTCCAGCCGGGCGTGAGCAGCAGGTCGCCGCGTCGCATGGCCACCGGGTCGCCGTTGACGACGGTCCACACGCCCTCGCCCTCGACGACGAAGCGGAACGCGTTCTGGCTGTGGCGGTGCTCCGGGGCGGTCTCGTGGCCGCCGAGGTACTGGATCGCGCACCACAGCGTCGGGGTCGCGTACGCGGTGCCCGGCAGGCCGGGGTTCGCGAGCCCGATCGCGCGACGCTCGCCGCCGCGCCCGACCGGGACGAGCTCACCGGACCGCTCGGCGATGTCGAACAGGGTCTTCCAGCGCCAGATGAAGGGGATGGCCTGGGGCGCCGGCGCCATGGGCATGAGGTCGTCCCGCTGGGTCCAGAGCGGGGCCAGGTTGTTCGCCTCGAAGTCGGCGTAGAGCTGCTTGAGCTCGGGGGTGTCGGCGGTGCCGTCCATCTGGTCCACGGTGCTCTCCTCGATGACGTCGTCGTCAGTCGTTGGCATACCAACGATAGGCGCGAACCGCCGCGCACGGAAGGGGTGGACGCCGTCCACCCAGTGGCCGCCCCCTGGCAGCGCCCGAGCGGCCTTCCTACTGTGGGCCTGCGCCGGTTCGTCCCGTTCTGACCGAGCGCTCTCCGGGGGGTGACGGCGGGGGCCCGCGCCCGAGGGGACGTCTCGACCCCGCCGCAGGGGGACCCATGCGCTCCAGGCTCACGACCTCGCTCGCCGCCGCCGTCATGGCACTCACGCTCGTCACCGCCGTCCCGGCGGCCGCGCACGGCCCTGGGCACCACCACCGCCCGGCGACGTACCTGCTCGACCCCGTCGGCCCCGCCGCGGACGACGTCTACCCCGAGGGCGTCGCCGCGCACGGCGGCCACTTCTACGTCAGCAGCACCACCGACGGCACGATCTACCGGGGAGACCTCGACGAGCCGACCGCGGCGCCGTTCCTACCGGGCGGGCAGGACGGCCGCGTCATCGCGGTCGGGCTCAAGGTCGACGGCCGCACGCTGCTCGTCGCGGGCGGCTTCACGGGTCGCGTGTGGGCGTACGACCTGCGGACCCGCGCGTTGACCGGGTCGTGGCAGGTGGTGCAGGACGGCACGCCGACGTTCGTCAACGACCTGGCCGTGAGCCCGCGCGGTGACATCTACGTGACGGACTCGATGCGCCCGGTCCTCTACAGGATCCACGCGGGCGAGAAGCGGACGACGACGACCGAGCTGCTCGAGCCGGTCGTGTCGTTCGAGGGCACCGAGTTCACCTACGACCAGGACGTCAACGCCAACGGCCTGGTGATCTCCCCCGACGGGAAGACCGCCGTCGTCGCGAAGACGCGCACCGGGCAGCTGTTCCGGGTGGGGCTGACCGACGGCAGCGTCTCGGTCGTCGACCTCCACGGCGGCTCCGTCCAGGGCGACGGTCTGCTGCTCGACGGCCACCGGCTGCTCGCGGCCGAGTGGACGGCCGGCAACCCGCAGTCCGTGGTCGCCGTCGACCTCAACCGGCGCTTCACCGAAGGCCGGGTCGTCTCGCGGACGTCGGACCCGTCGTTCGACGACCCGACGACCATCGCGCGTGCCGGGCGCGACCTGCTCGTCGTGAACAGCCAGTTCGACACGAGGAGCGCAGGCGGGACGCCGGAACCGTTCACGGTGTCGCGCATCCCCGTTCCCTGACGGGCTCACGCCCTGCGGGACGGTCACACGGCGCGGAGCACCAGCAGGAACTGCCCGCCGCCGGGTTCGACCTGCGTCGTGACGGGCAGGCCGGGGGCGAACCGCGACAGCCGGTCGACGAGCCACGCGGCAGCCTCGTCGGCGTCCGCGCGGCTGGGGCAGCGCGCCACGACCTCACGCCCGCCCTTGCGTCCGAGGCGCTCGACGGTCTCAGCGATCGGCGCGGGGTCGACGACGAACAGGTCGGGCGACCACGGCACCACGGGCTTCACCGCGCCCTTGCGGGTGTTGCACTGGCGGTGGGCGAGGCGCTCGCTGCCGGGCGCCGACTTCTTGGACTTGGTGACGAGGCCGGAGTCGACGCTCGGTCCGAGGTCAGAGTTCACCGACGCGTCGGGGTCCACCGGCTGGTCGCACAGCCAGCAGCGCCACGCGTCCCGGTCACCGACGTCGCTCAGGTTGCTCATGCGCGCACGCTAGCCGCACCGGGCGGCACGGGCGTCACCCGCGTCGTCGACGCCCCTCCTCGCCCGTCGGGGGGCCCTGCCATGCTGGCCGGGTGGAGCTGCGCTTCAGCGGTGAGGTGATCTGGTGGCGCGGGCCCGCGCCACACCACTTCGTCGTGCTCCCCGAGGCTCAGGCGCAGCGGCTGCGCGCCGTGGCGTCGCGCGTGACCTACGGCTGGGGCTGCATCCCCGCGACCGTGACCGTGGGGCGCACGACGTTCACCACGTCGATCTTCCCCAAGGACGGCGGGTTCCGCGTGCCGCTCAAGGTGGCCGCACGCCGGGCGGAGGGGGTCGAGCTCGGGGACGACGTGGACCTCGTCGTCGTCGTGGACGACCCGGACGGGCCGTCCGGCCCGCCGGAAGAGCCGGACGACGACCAGCCGACGCCCCCACCGGCCCCGCACCACGACCCCGCGGACGACGACGACTACTTCGACCCCGCCCGTACGGCGCCCCGGTAGGGTTCGGTGCCCGAGGCCCCGGGGGAGGACAGGTGCTGGCACTGACGCCACCGCAGCTACGGCCGTTCTGCACGCTCACGGTCGAGCTCGCGCCGGTCCTGGACGTGGGTGCGGCCCGGCTCGGGAAGCGGCGCGTCGTCCCCATCGCGGGTGGGCGCGTCACCGGCCGGATCAGCGGGACCGTCCTGGACGTGGGCGCGGACTGGCAGACCGTCGACGACGACGGCGTGGCCGAGATGGACGCGCGCTACGCGTTCCGGACCGACGACGGCGCGCTCGTCGAGATCGTCAACCAGGGCTTCCGGTACGGACCGCCGGACGTCATGGCGCAGCTCGCGTCGGGCGCCCCGACGGCACCCGATGCGTACTCGATGCTCTCCACGGCTCGCCTCGAGAGCGGCCACCCCGACTACCGGTGGGTCAACCGGCTCGTGCTCGTCGGGACCGGCGCACGCCACGGCAGCACCGTGCAGGTCGACCTCTACACCCTCGAGGACCTCCACACCCTCGACGGCCGACACACCCTGGACCACCCCGACCCCCCGGAACGAGGGCCGCAGACGTGACCGACGAGCGAGTCCTGATCGCAGGCGGGGGGATCGGCGGCCTCGCCGTCGCGCTCACGCTGCACCAGCTCGGCGTGCCCTTCACGGTGCTCGAGGGTGCGCGCGAGCTCGCGCCGCTCGGGGTGGGGATCAACCTGCAGCCCAACGCGGTGCGCGAGCTCGGGGACCTGGGCATCGACACCGACGCGCTCGACGAGATCGGCCTCGCCACGCACGAGTGGGCGCTCGTCGGACGCAACGGCAACGACATCTACGCCGAGCCGCGCGGCCTGCGGGCGGGGTACAGCTGGCCGCAGTACGCCGTCCACCGCGGGCGTCTGCAGCTGCTCCTCGCGCAGACGCTGCGCGAGCGTGCCGGCGACGCCGCGATGCTGCTCGGCCACCGCGTCACCGGCTACGAGAAGCACGACGACGGGACCGTGACGGCGCTCGGGCAGCGCGCCGACGCGAGCACGGTCCGCGAGCGCGGCACCCTGCTGGTCGGCGCGGACGGCATCCACTCGGCGGTGCGCGCGCAGATGCACCCCGACCAGCCGCCCATCCACTGGGGCGGCACGATCATGTGGCGCGGCACCACGCAGGCGCGGCCGATCCGCACGGGCGCCTCGTTCGTCGGCCTCGGCTCGGCCCGGCACCGCGTGGTGGTCTACCCGATCTCGCCCGCCGACCCGGACACGGGCCTGGCCACGATCAACTGGATCGCCGAGATCCGGGTCGACGACGTCGACGACCGCGAGGCCGCGGGCTGGTTCCGGCGCGTCGACGTCTCGGAGTTCGCGCACCACTTCACCGACTGGACCTACGACTGGCTCGACGTGCCGGACCTGCTGGCCCGCGCCGAGGTCGCGTACGAGAACCCGATGATCGACCGCGACCCGGTGCCGACGTGGCACGACGGGCCGGTGCTGCTGGTCGGCGACGCGGCCCACGCGATGTACCCGACGGGGTCGAACGGGGCGAGCCAGGCGATCATGGACGCCCGCCTGCTGGGCGCCTCGATGCTGGAGCACGGTGTCACGCCCGACGCGCTCGCCGCCTTCGACGCGCGACTGTGCGGCCCGATCTCGCAGCTCGTGCTGCGCAACCGTGGCGACGGTCCGTTCGGCCTGCTCGACCTGGTCGACGAGCGGTGCGGCGGGCAGTTCGACGACATCGAGGACGTCGTCCCCGAGCTCGAGCGCAACGAGTTCATGGCCGGCTACAAGGCCGCCGCGGGCTTCGCGATCGAGCAGCTCAACGCGGCCGCGCCGACGATCGCACCCGGCGCGTCCCTCGGCACCCGCGTCGACGCGTGACCCGGTGCGGCGCTCTCCAACGAGCCCTCACATCCGACGTTCAAGATGCCGACTCGGGCAACCGTTGCCACCCTGGGCCCGATGAACACCACGATCTCGGCCGCCGCCCACCCCGCCACGAGCCAGGACCGCGTGCGGCAGGTCACGGTCCTGCTCGGGGCGGTCGTCGCGATCGTCGGAGCCACGATCGGCTCGGGCGCGCTCGGCGGCCAGCCGATCGCCGAGGCCGCGGACGGCGCGCTGTCCGCGACCGCGACCCCGGTCGCACCCGACAGCCCCGCGTTCGCGATCTGGTCGGTGATCTACGCCGGCCTGGCGGTCTTCGCGGTCGTCCAGGCGCTGCCGCGCAACGCGACCGACCCGCGACTGCGGGCGGTCGCCTGGTGGGTGCTCGCGTCGATGCTGCTCAACGCGCTGTGGATCGGCGTCGTGCAGGCCGGGTCGGTCGGGGGCAGCGTCGTCGTGATCGTCGTGCTGCTCGCGGTCCTGGCCCGGCTGTTCGTGACGCTCGTCCACCTCGCGCACACCAACGCGGTGGCCTCGACGGTCACCGACGTGACGGTCGGGCTGTACCTGGGCTGGGTCAGCATCGCGACGCTCGCGAACACGGCCGCGTTCCTGGCGGCGGCCGACGTGGGCGAGCTCGGGCTCGGCGCGACCACGTGGTCGGTGATCCTCGTGGCCGCGGGCGCCGTGCTCTCCATCGCCTACGCCCTGTACGGCAGCAGCAGCCCGACCGTCGTCATCCCGGTCGGGCTGGCGATGGCGTGGGGACTGATGTGGATCGGCCTGGGCCGGACCAACGGCCCGCTGGTCGACGAGACGGTCGCGACCGCGGCGTTCGTCGCCGCAGGTGTCGCGCTGCTCGCGCCGCTCGTCACGACGCTCGCCGCGCGCCGGCGCTGACGGCTGTCGCGCCAGCGTCGCCCGCCCGCCCACCTGCACGCCTGCACGCCTGCCCGCCTGCCCGCCTGAGTCGAACCGGGCAGAGCCAGGCCCGGGGACGGTCAGGCCCGCCTTTCCTTGCTGGAGAAGTGCGCGGCGATGACGTATCAGTGAGGTATGCGTACCTACGTGGCGCGTCTCGCCGCGTACCCGGTCGTGATCGCGACGCTCGCGGTCGGGCTCGTGGGCGGGGTGCTGGAGCTGGCCGGGCAGGCCGAGGCCGCCCGGTGGGTGGTGTCCGCCTTCGCGGTCTTCGTCGCACTGCTCAAGGCCCGCGAGATGGTGGCCGACCTGCGGGCCGGCAGCTACGGGATCGACCTGCTCGCGGTGACGGCGATCGGTTCGACCGTCGCGGTCGGTGAGTACTGGGCGGCGCTCGTCGTGTGCCTGATGCTGTCCAGCGGTGAGGCGCTCGAGGACTACGCGGCGGGCCGGGCCTCGCGTGCGCTGACCGGGCTGCTGGAGAGCGCGCCGCGCATCGCGCACCGCCTGGACACGGCCGGGCAGCTCACGGACCTCGTGGTCGAGGACGTCGTGATCGGCGACCGGCTGCTCGTGCGCCCGTTCGAGGTCGTGCCGGTGGACGGCGTGCTCGAGTCCGCGACCGCGACGCTCGACGAGTCGTCGCTGACCGGCGAGTCCCTGCCGGTCGACCGCGCGCAGGGCGACGGGCTGCTGTCCGGCGCGATCAACGGCACGGAGGCGATCGAGATCCGCGCGACCGCGAACGCGGCGGACTCGCAGTACCAGCGCATCATCGAGCTCGTGCGCCAGGCGCAGGACTCCAAGGCGCCGTTCGTGCGCCTCGCCGACCGCGTCGCGGTGCCGTTCACGCTCGGCGCGCTGGGCCTCGCGGTCGCGGCGTGGCTCGTGTCCGGCGACCCCGCCCGGCTCGCCGAGGTGCTCGTCGTCGCGACGCCGTGCCCGCTGATCATCGCCGCGCCCGTGGCGTTCATGGGCGGCATGTCGCGCTCGGCGCGCGCCGGGATCATCGTCAAGAGCAGCGGCATGCTCGAGCAGCTCGCGCGGGCGCGCACCGCCGCGTTCGACAAGACCGGGACCCTCACGTACGGGCAGCCGCGCGTCACGGAGGTCCACGCGCAGGGCATGGGCGCCGACGAGGTGCTGCTCCTGGCCGCCGCGGTCGAGCAGTACTCGGGGCACCCGCTCGCGGACGCCGTCGTCGAGCGCGCCCGCGAGGACGTCGGCGAGGTGCCGTCCGCCGAGGACATCACCGAGGTGCCCGCGCACGGCATGCGCGGCGTCGTGGGTGGGCGCGTCGTCGTCGTGGGCAACGCGCGGCACATCGCACGCGAGACCGGTCACGAGGCGCTCGCCGGGCCGGAGGCGGCCACGGCGGTGCACGTCGCGGTCGACGGTCGGTACGTCGGCTACCTCGCCCTGGCCGACGAGCTGCGCGCCGAGACCCGCGCGACGATGGCCTCGCTGCACCGCGCGGGCGTCCGCACGACCATGATGCTCACGGGCGACGGCACGGACGTCGCGCGCCACATCGCCGCGCGCGCGGGAATCGACGACGTGCGTGCCGAGCTGCTGCCGCAGGACAAGGTCGACGCGATCCGCACGGCACCGCTGCGTCCCGTAATGATGGTCGGCGACGGCGTCAACGACGCGCCCGTCCTGGCGGCGGCGGACGTCGGCATCGCGATGGGCGCGCGCGGGTCGAGCGCGGCGAGCGAGTCCGCCGACGTGGTCATCACCGTCGACGACCTGTCCCGCGCCGCGCGAGCGGTGCACATCGGCAAGCGCACCATGCGCGTCGCCTGGCAGGCGATCGGGATCGGGCTCGCTTTGTCCGTCGGCCTCATGCTCCTCGCGGCCGCCGGCCGCCTGCCCGCGATCGCCGGCGCCTGGCTGCAGGAGGCCGTCGACCTCGCGACGATCCTGTGGGCGCTGCTGGCCGTGCGCCCCAGCCGGTCCGAGCGGGCCGACCTGCGGCTGGTGACGTCCGAGCTCAGCGTGCCGAGCACCGCCCAGGCTGCGGATACGCTGCCGACGCGCTGACCTGCGCACCGCTCCCGATCGAGAGGCCTCCCGTGAAGGCTGTCGTGCACGAGCAGTACGGGGGTCCCGAGCGGCTGCGGCTCGCCGACGTCCCGACGCCGCGCCCCGCCGCCGGGCAGGTCCTGGTGAAGGTCGCGGCCACGTCGATCAACCTCAGCGACTGGGAGGGTCTGCGCGGCTCGCCGTTCTACTCGCGCCTCGGCGGGCTCCGGGCGCCGCGACGACACGTGCTCGGCTCGGACATCGCGGGGACGGTCGAGGCCGTCGGTGCCGACGTCACGGCGTTCGCCCCCGGCGACGAGGTCTACGCAGACAACCTCGCGCTCATGGGGGGCTTCGCGCAGTACGCGGTCGTCCCGGAGCGCGAGCTGGCGCGCAAGCCCGCCGAGCTGACGTTCGCCCAGGTCTCGACGATCCCCCAGGCCGGCGCGATCGCGTTGCAGGGGACCCGCCTCGCGGGGCCGGGGCGCCGCGTGCTCGTCAACGGCGCGGGCGGCGGCTCGGGGACGTTCGCGATCCAGCTCGCCAAGCGGCTCGGCGCGCACGTCACGGGCGTCGACAACGAGCACAAGCTGGACTTCATGCGGGGGTTAGGGGCCGACGAGGTCGTCGACTACCGCCGGGACGACTTCACGCGCGGCCGCGAGCGCTACGACCTGATCCTGGACCTCGTCGCCCACAGGTCAGTCTTCGCCTATCGGCGCGCGCTCGCCCCCGGCGGACGCTACCGGTGCGTGGGCGGCACGGTCCGGTCGCTGCTGCGGGTGCTGACCGTCGGCGCCGCTGCAGGCGTCGTCACCGGACGCTCGTTGGGCGTGCTCGTCGTGAAGACCGGCCCGGCGCACTTCGAGCCGCTCGCCGCGCAGTGCGTCGCGGGTGACGTCGCGATCCGCGTCGACCACGTCGTCGGGCTCGACGGGGTGGCCGACGCGCTCGCTCTCGTCGGCGAGGGCCGGGCGCTCGGCAAGGTCGTCGTCGCGCCCTGACGGCCCGCTCGGCCGGCCCTGGCCCGCCACGGCGAAGGGCGCCGCCCACGGCTGTCGAATCCCGCGGTCGTCGCGCGTCATCTCGATGAGGCGACCGACCGACGAGAGGGGACAGGCCATGCAGTTCATGGTGATCGTCAAGGCCACGGCCGAGAGCGAGGCGGGCATCATGCCCACCACCGAGGACTTCGAGACGATGGGGGCGTTCATCGGGGAGCTCGTCGACGCGGGGATCCTGCGCGGCGCCGAGGGCCTGCTGCCGAGCAGCACCGGGGCACGGATCTACGTCGAGGACGACGACGAGCGCACCGTCGTGGACGGCCCGTTCGCCGAGACCACCGAGCTCGTCGCGGGCTTCTTCCTGGTCGAGATGGACTCGCTCGCCGAGTGCGTCGAGCTGTTCAAGCGTTGCCCGGTACAGCGGTCGAGCCTGGGCAAGCGCACGCACCTCGAGATCCGGCAGCTCCCGCGGCCCGAGGACTTCGGGGAGAGCTTCACGCCCGAGCAGCAGGAGGCCGTCGAGCAGCGACGCGCCAAGGTCGCGGCGCAGGGCTGACCCGCGGCACGCCGACGGCCAGCGCTCCACAGGCAGCGCTCCACGGCAGCACGGCGGCGGCGGGTCGTGCCAAGGTGGGCGCCATGCCCGTCGTGCGCACCGCCGCCGCCCTGCTGCGCGCGTCGCACCTGCCGCCGACGCTCGCCGTCACGGCGTTCGCGGCGGCGTACGCGTGGGGCGTCGGGGCACCCGCCGGGCTGGCCGCGCGGGTCGCGCTCGCCGTGCTCGCGGGGCAGCTGTCGGTGGGGTGGTCGAACGATTGGATCGACGCCGCGCGCGACCGGGCCGTCGCCCGGCCCGACAAGCCGGTCGCGACGGGGGCGATCGCCACCGGGACGGTGCGGACCGCCGCGCTCGTGGCGGCCGTCGCGTGCGTCGTGCTCTCGTTCCTGCTCGGGCCTGCGCCGGGCGCGGTGCACGTCGTGGCCGTCGCCTCCGCGTGGGCGTACAACGCGTGGCTCAAGTCGACGCCGTGGTCCTGGGCGCCGTACGCGCTGTCGTTCGGCCTGCTGCCGTCGGTCGCGACGCTCGCGCTCGACGACCCGTACGTCGCACCCGCCACGACGACGCTCGCGGCCGCGCTGCTCGGCGTCGGCGCGCACCTCGCGAACGTCCTGCCGGACCTCGAGGACGACGCGGCGACGGGCGTCATCGGGCTGCCCCACCGCCTCGGCCGCCGCCGGACCACGGTCGCCGCAGTCGCGCTCCTGCTCACCGCGGCGGCGCTCGTCGTGCTGAGCATGCCGGGCGGGCCGACCCCCGCCGGGCTCGTCGCGCTCGGGGCCGCCGCGGGGCTCGCCGCGAGCGCGGCGTGGGTCGCGGCTCGTCGGCCCGAGCGCCGCTACCCGTTCCTCGCGGCGATCGGCGTCGCCGCGGTGGCGGTGGGGGTGCTCGTCGCGACCGGGTGACACGCCGGTCGACTGAACAGCCTGCACGCGTCGCGCACGCGTGCGACGATCCCGAGATGTCCCGGATCGTCGCGGTTGCTCCCGTGCTGCCGGATCATGCCTACCCGCAGGCGCAGATCGCGGAGCAGGTCGCCGCGCTCGTCACGTCCGACCCGGCGCGTCGCTCGCTGCTGCTGCGGCTGCACGGCTCGTGCGGGATCGAGACCCGGCACCTCGCCCTGCCGCTCGAGCGCTACGGCACGCTGACCTCGTTCGACGAGACCAACGCGCTCGCGCTCGCGCTCGGCGTGGACCTCGCGGAACGCGCCGTGCGCGACGCGCTGCGCACCGCGGGCCTCGACCCGCACGACGTCGACCACCTCATGCTCACCACCGTCACCGCGATCGGCGCGCCCTCGCTCGACGCCGCGCTCGTCGACCGGCTCGGGCTGCGGCCCGACGTCACGCGCCTGCCCAGCTTCGGGCTGGGGTGCGCGGGCGGCGCCGCGGGGCTCGCGCGCGTGCACGACCACGTGACCGCGCACCGGGACCACGTCGCCGTGCTCGTGAGCGTCGAGCTGTGCTCCCTGACGCTGCAACGGGACGACGACTCGACCGCCAACCTCGTCGCGAGCGGGCTGTTCGGCGACGGTGGGGCGGCCGTGGTGATGGTCGGCGACGACCGCGAGCCGCCGCGGGGCACCCCTGTCGCGACGCGGCGCGTCTGGGCGGACGCGCCGCGCGTCGTCGGCGCGCGCAGCGTGCTCTACCCCGGTTCCGGCGACGCGCTCGGCTGGCAGGTCGGGGCCTCGGGGCTGCGCATCGTGCTCTCGGGCGGCTTGCCGGACGTGGTGCGCGCGCACGTGGCCGACGACGTGAAGGCGCTGCTCACCGCGCACGGCGCGGTGCTCGACGACGTGCGCACGTGGGTGGTGCACGCCGGGGGACCCAAGATCCTCGAGGCCGTGCAGGACGCGCTCGACCTGCCGCGCGACGCGCTCGCCCGGTCGTGGGCGAGCCTGGCGCGGGCCGGCAACCTCTCGTCCGCGTCGGTGCTGCACGTGCTCGCCGACACGCCCGCGGGCACGACGACAGGCGCGACGCCCACCGCGACGGTCACCGCGACGGGCGCACCCGGGGCGCTCGGGGTGGTCGCCGCGTTCGGGCCAGGGGTGGGCGCCGAGCTCGTCGCGCTCCGCTGGCCGTCCGACGGACGGAGGGCCGCGTGAGCCTCGCGCTGTACACGGCGCTCGTCCTGGCCACGGGCGTCGAACGGCTCGCCGAGCTCGTCGTGTCCGCGCGGCACGCCCGCTGGTCGTTCGAGCGCGGAGGCCGCGAGAGCGGGCGCGGGCACTTCCACGCGATGGTCGCGCTGCACACCGGGCTCCTGGTGGCCTGCATCGCCGAGGCATGGCTCGCCGACCGCCCGTTCCTGCCCTGGCTCGGCTGGCCCGCGCTCGTCGTGGTGCTCGCGTCGCAGGCGCTGCGGTGGTGGTGCATCGCGGTCCTGGGACCGCAGTGGAACACGCGCGTGATCGTCGTCCCGGACCTGCCGCTCGTGCAGCGCGGCCCGTACCGGCTGCTGCGCCACCCGAACTACGTCGCCGTGGTCGCCGAGGGCATCGCGCTGCCGCTCGTGCACACCGCGTGGGTCACCGCCCTGTCGTTCACGCTGCTCAACGCGGTGCTCCTGCTCGGCTTCCGCATCCCCGCCGAGGAGCGCGCGTTGGCGCACGCGCGGCAGGGCTGACGGCGTGCCGGGCGACGTCGACGCCGACGTGCTCGTCGTCGGGGGCGGGCCGGTGGGGCTCGCGGCCGCGATCGAGGCGCGACTGGTGGGCCTGTCCGTGCTCGTGCTCGAGCCACGGCCCGGTCCCGTGGACAAGGCGTGCGGCGAGGGGCTCATGCCGGGCGCGCTCGACGCGCTCACGCGGCTCGGGGTGGACCCGGAGGGCCACGTGCTCGCGGGGATCGCGTACGTCGGCGGGTCGCGCCGCGTCGAGCACCGGTTCACGGGCGGCGTCGGTCGCGGCGTGCGACGCACGGTGCTGCACGCCGCGCTCGCGCAGCGCGCGCTCGAGCTGGGCGTCGAGCGCGTGCCCGGCCGCGCCACGTCCGTGCGCCAGGACGCGCACGGGGTCGTCGTCGGCGGGCTGCGGGGGCGGCACGTGCTCGCGTGCGACGGGCTGCACTCGACGGTCCGGCGCCTGGTGGGGCTGGACCAGCCCGCACGACGAGCGCACGGCGGTGACCGTCGACGCTTCGGCATGCGCCGGCACTTCCGGGTCGCGCCCTGGGGCGACCTCGTCGAGGTCCACTGGGCGTCGCACGCCGAGGCGTACGTGACCCCCGTGTCCGACGGGCTCGTCGGCGTCGCGGTGCTCGGCGGTGCCCGCACGGGGCTCGACGAGACGATCGCGGCGCTGCCCGAGCTCGCCGAGCGCCTCGCCGGCGCGCAGCCGGACGGCTCCGTGCGCGGCGCCGGGCCCCTGCGCCAGCGTTCGCGTGCCCGCACCGCGGGACGCGTCCTGCTCGTCGGGGACGCCTCGGGCTACGTCGACGCACTGACCGGCGAAGGCCTGCGCGTCGGGTTCGCGCAGGCCGCGGCCGCGGTCGCCCACCTCGACGACCCCGCCGGGTACGAGCGCGCGTGGACGCGGGCGACGCGCGACTACCGCGTCCTGACGTCGGGCCTCGTCGCCGCCGCGACCTCACCTGCGCGCGGCGCGATCCTCCCGGCGGCCGCCGCGCTGCCTCGCGTGTTCGGCGCGATCGTCGAACGCCTCGCTCGATGACGGCCACGGGCCGACCGTCGGCGAGTGGCCCGGCGCTGCTGCTCGAGCGCGTGCGCGCGGCCGGGCTCGACGACGTCGTCGCGGTCGAGCCGGCGCCCGGCGGGCTCGCAGCCACGGCCGGGCTGGCCCGCCGCGCCGACGGCTCGTCGGTGTTCGTCAAGGCCTTCGACGTCGCACCGTCGCCCGACGCGTTCGCCACCGAGGCCGAGGGGCTGGCCGCGCTGCGGACGCTCGGGGGCGCCGCGACGCCCGACGTGCTCGTCGTGACGCCCGACGTCCTGGTCCTCGAGGCGCTGCACCCCCGCCTGCCCGACGAGGCGTTCTGGGTGCGGTTCGCGCACACGCTCGCGCGCCTGCACACCACCACGACCCACCCGACGTTCGGATGGCACCGCGACAACTGGCTCGGGCGTCGTCGGCAGGTCAACACCTGGCACGACGACGGGTTCGAGTTCTTCGCCCGGAACCGGCTGCTGCGCTGGCTCGACGAACCCCGCGTCGTCGCGGCGCTCGACCGGGCGGACCGCGTCGCGCTGGAACGGCTCTGCGCGCGCCTGCCCGAGCTGCTGCCCGCTCGCCCCGCGTGCCTGACGCACGGTGACCTGTGGGCGCAGAACGTCCTGGCCACGTCCGACGGGCAGCCCGCGCTGATCGACCCGGCCGTGTCGTACACGTGGGCCGAGGTGGACCTGGCGCACGTGTGGACCACCGTCCCGCCGCCCGAGGCGAGCGCGTTCTTCGACGTCTACGCCGAGCTCACCGGGCTGGACGACGACTGGCGGTCGCGCATGCCGGTCCTGCAGCTGCGCCAGCACCTCGCCGTGCTCGCGCAGCTCGACGACGACTGGGGCGCCGCGGACCAGGTGCGCGCCACGCTCGCGCCGTTCCGCTCGCGCGTCTGATCGCGACCGTCGTCCTCGAGCGCGCCTCGTCGACCCCCGACGCCGGGAGGCTGCTGCGTGATCGCGGTGGAGTGGGATCGCGGTGGCAGGGATCGCGGTGGCGCGGGTGTGGGGGTGCGGGTGTGGAGGTGTGGTGGAGCGCACGCCTGCGGCGACGCGCCGCCGCGTACCATCTTTCGGGCCCGCGACTCCGCGACGGCCACTCCCCCACTTGCAGGACGGACGGCGCATGAGCGCGCAGACGACCACGCCCGCGGACGCCGCGGCCGACCCGACGCCCGAGCTGCCCGGCGTCGACCCCGCCGACTTCGCGACGTTCCTGCGGGTCATGGACCAGGTCGCCGTCCTGCCGCAGACGCACCCCCAGCACGCGGCCGCGCGCCGCGCGTCGTCGGCACTGTTCAAGGCCGCCAAGAAGCACCGCCGCACCGAGAAGCGCCAGATGATCGCCGCGGCCGACGCGGCCGTGGTCGCCGCGACCGCAACCGGCAGCCCCGGCCGGATCGACGACGAGACCAACGGGCTGCCGCTGACGTCGTCGGCGAGCAACGCGATCGCCGGGACCCTGCTGCGGGCGCGCCCGTGCTACGTCTGCAAGGAGTCGTACACGGTCGTCGACGCGTTCTACCACCAGCTCTGCCCGGACTGCGCGACGCTGCACCACGCCAAGCGCGACGCCCGCACGGACCTGACCGGGCGGCGTGCGCTGCTCACCGGCGGCCGCGCCAAGATCGGCATGTACATCGCGCTGCGGCTGCTGCGCGACGGGGCGGACCTGACGATCACGACGCGCTTCCCGCGCGACGCCGTGCGCCGGTTCAGCGCGATGGACGACGCCGCGGACTGGCTGCACCGCCTGCACGTCGTCGGCATCGACCTGCGCGACCCCGCGCAGGTGGTCTCGCTCGCGGACCACGTCGCCGCGCAGGGGCCGCTGGACGTCCTCATCAACAACGCCGCGCAGACCGTGCGACGCTCGCCGGGCGCCTACTCGCGCATCGCCGAGGCCGAGCTCGCGCCGCTGCCCGACGAGGGCGCGCGCATGATCACGACGTTCGGGCACACCAGTGACGCGCACCCGCGCGCGCTCGCCGGGTCCGTGAGCGAGCTGTCCAGCCCCGCGCTCGCGATCGAGCGCGCGGCCCGCGCGGCCGCGGACGAGCTCACAGCCCAGTCGCTGACCGCCCAGGCCGCGAGCCTCGAACGGCTCGTGGCGGGCACGTCGATCGACGCGGGCGGGCTGATCCCCGACGCGGCGGAGACCAACAGCTGGGTCGCGACCGTCGAGCAGGTCGACCCGATGGAGCTGCTCGAGGTGCAGCTGTGCAACCAGACGGCACCGTTCATCCTGGTCAGCCGGCTGCGCCCGGCCCTGGCGGCGTCGCCCGCGCGGCGCACGTACATCGTCAACGTGTCCGCGATGGAGGGCGTGTTCTCGCGCGGCTACAAGGGCCCCGGCCACCCGCACACCAACATGAGCAAGGCCGCGCTCAACATGCTCACGCGCACCAGCGCCGCGGAGATGCTGGCCGACGGCATCCTCATGACCGCGGTCGACACCGGCTGGATCACCGACGAGCGGCCCCACCCCACCAAGGTCCGGCTCGCCGAGGAGGGCTTCCACGCCCCCCTCGACCTGGTCGACGGCGCGGCGCGGGTCTACGACCCGATCGTGCGCGGCGAGGCCGGCGAGGACCTGTACGGCTGCTTCCTCAAGGACTACGCCCGCTCCCAGTGGTGACCTGCTCCGCCCCGTGCGGTCGTGCGTCGGGCGCACGTCCGTGAGGGAGCATGGCGGGGTGAGGGACTCGGCGGGTGGGCGCTCCAGCAGGGTGCGGCACGGCGGGCTGCGGAACGGCGGCGTGCAGGCGGCGCTGCTCGCGGCCGTGCTGTTCGGCGCGAGCGCCCCGCTGGCCAAGCTCCTGCTCGGCGAGGTCAGCCCATGGCTGCTCGCCGGACTGCTGTACGTCGGCGCCGGGCTGGGGATGGGCGTGTGGCGGCTGGTGCGCCGCTCGCCGTGGGTCCGGCTCCCTCGGCGCGACGTGCCGTGGCTCGTCGGCGCGGTGGTGGCCGGTGGCGTCGCCGGTCCGGTGCTGCTGATGGTCGGGCTGTCCTCGATGCCCGCCTCGGGGGCGTCGCTTCTGCTCAACGCCGAGGGCGTGCTGACCGCGGTCATCGCGTGGGTGGTGTTCCGCGAGCCGGCCGGCCGTCGCGTCGTGCTCGGGATGCTCGCGATCGTCGCGGGTGCAGTCGTGATCGCCGTACCGGGCGGGCAGGCCCAGGTCACGAGCATGGGGCCCGCGCTGGCGATCGTCGGGGCGTGCGCCTGCTGGGCGCTGGACAACAACCTGACCCGCAGGGTCTCGCTCACGGACGCGACCTGGCTCGCCGCGGTGAAGGGCTCGGTCGCCGGGCCGACGAACCTCGCCGTCGCGCTCCTGCTGGGCGCGCGGCTGCCGACGGTCGCGGTGACCGCGTCCGCGCTCGCTCTCGGCTTCGTGGCGTACGGGCTCAGCCTGGTGCTCTTCATCGTCGGGCTGCGGCACGTCGGGACCGCTCGCGTCGGGGCGTACTTCTCGGTCGCGCCGTTCTTCGGTGCCGTCCTCGCGGTCGCGCTCGGCGACCCGGTGACGTGGCAGCTGCTGCTCGCCGGCGTGCTCATGGGCGTCGGGACGTGGCTGCACCTGAGCGAGGAGCACGCGCACGAGCACACGCACGCCGCCGTCACGCACGAGCACTGGCACACGCACGACGACGGCCACCACGAGCACGAGCACGACGCACCCGTCGCGGCCGGGGTGCGGCACCGTCACGTGCACACGCACCTCGCGGTCACCCACACCCACGAGCACTACCCGGACGCGCACCACCGCCACGACCACTGACCCGGGGCACGTCCGCGGGTAGGCAAAGAGCTCGTCGGTCGTCGCCACCGCGACTTACAGTCGAGCCCATGTCCAGCCTCGACGACGAGCTCACGACCGCCGCCCAGGAGCACGACTTCTCGGGGGTGGTGCGCGTCGACCGCGCGGGCGAGCCGCCGCTGGTGCGCGCGTTCGGCCTCGCGAACCGGGCGTACGGCATCGCGATGACGCCCGAGACGCGGCTCGGCATCGCGAGCGGGTCGAAGGCCTTCACCGCGCTCGTCGTGATGTCGCTCGTCGAGCAGGGCACGCTCAGCCTGACGACGACCGCGCGCTCGCTGCTCGGCGCAGACCTGCCGCTCGTCGACGACGCCGTGACGATCGAGCACCTGCTCGCCCACCGCTCGGGGATCGGCGACTACCTGGACGACGACGCGGACTCGGGCGAGTACCTCATGACCGTCCCGGTGCACCGGCTCGCGACGACCGAGCAGTTCCTCGCGGTGCTCGACGGGCACGAGCAGGTCTTCGCCCCGGGCGAGCGGTTCTCCTACTGCAACGGCGCGTTCGTCGTGCTGGCCCTGCTCGCGGAACGCGCGAGCGGCGTGAGCTACCACGACCTGGTGCGGCAGCGCGTGCTCGCGCCCGCGGGCATGACGGCGACGGACTTCCTGCGGACCGACGACCTCCCGGGTGACGTCGCGGTGGGCTACGTCGTCGTCGACGGCGAGGTGCGGACCAACGCGCTGCACCTGCCGGTCCTGGCGACGGGCGACGGCGGCGCATACGCGACGGTCGGGGACCTGCACCGGTTCTGGACCGCGCTCGACGAGGGTCGGATCGTGTCCCACGAGACCGTCGCGACGATGACGACACCGGTCAGCGACGTGCCCGAGGAGGGGCTGCGCTACGGGCTCGGCTTCTGGCTCGACCCGGCCGGCGACGGGCTGCAGCTCGTCGGCGCCGACGCGGGCGTGTCGTTCCGCAGCGGTCACTCGCCGTCGACGGGCACCACGTGGACGGTCGTCGCGAACACCTCGGACGGCGCGTGGCCGGTGGCGGAGACGGTCGTCGCGGCGCTCCCCTGACGGCGGGCGACGCGCGGAGCCCCGCGCGTCGCCCGTCGGTCACTCGGTCGGGGGCTCGTCCTTGCCGGACTCCTCCGCGGCGTCGGCCTCTTCCTTGGTGTGGTGCACGGCCCCGTCGGCGTGGTCCGGCGGCCCGTAGACCGTGTAGAGGATCAGCGGGTTCTCGCCCGTGTTGAGGAAGTTGTGGGTCCGGCCCGCCGGGACGACGACGAGGTCACCCTGCGCGACGTTGCGCTCCTCGCCGGAGACGACCGCCTTGCCGGTCCCGGAGACGAACGTGAGGATCTGGTCGACGTCCTCGTGGACCTCCTCGCCGATCTCGCCGCCCACGGGGATCGTCATGATGACGAGCTGGCTGTGCTTGCCGGTCCACAGCACGCGCCGGAAGTCCGGGCTCTGCTGCGCCACGGTCGCGATCGTCCAGTGCTCCACGGATGCTCACCTCTCACTCGCTGATGACCCGTGGCCATGATGCTGCGTCCGGGCCGCCCGCGCCTGCGCAGAGGCCGCTCGCCCATGCGCGGAGGCCGCCGACGTCAGCGCACGACGACGACCGGGCCCTCGTCCGGGTCCGGCGGCTCGAAGCCCTCGAGGTAGTCGCGCGCGAGGTCGGGCGGCACGACCACGTCGTGCGGACCGGTGCCGGCTCGTCGGGCCAGGCGACGCAGGACCTCGTCGCGCGGCGTGGCCAGGTGGTGGACGACCGGTACGAGGCCGAAGGGCGCGACGAGGGCGCGGTAGGAGTCGCGGGCCGCTCGGGACCAGAAGGACGTGTCCACGACGACGTCACGGCCCTGCCCGACGAGGGCGACGAGCTGCTCGCGGAGCCGCGCGTGAACGACCTCCGCGACCGGTCCTGGCACGGGGTGGGTGCGGTGGCCGAGCCGCCACGCCTCCTCGTCGAACGAGAGCCGCGCGAACCCCTCACGCTCGAGCCGCAGCGCATGCGTCGACTTGCCGGAACCCGCGGGTCCGCACACGAGCACGACGCGTGCCGACCGCTCACGCTCGGATACGTCCACGACGCCATCCTCACCGGCCCTGGCGTGGGCGTCGAGCTCATAGGGGTGCGGCCCCGATGGGCGCTCGCCGACACGCGACGGGACGGCATCGGCGGAAGAAAGTGGGGCGGAGGTGCATCCGTGCGGCGCGCTCGGCCGGAAGAGGGTTCGTCAGGCGCCATCCCGGCGCTGCTCTCCGGAAGGACGCACCATGCGCACTCGACTTCTCGCCGGCGCCGCAGCCGGCGCCCTCGGTCTGGCCACCGTCGCCCTCGCCGCCGGGCCGGCCTCCGCCGCCGACGAGGCCCAGCTCTCCGTGCTGCACGGCGTGCCGGGCCTGACCGTCGACGTCTACGTCAACGGTGAGCTCACGCTCGACGACTTCGAGCCCGGCAAGCTCGCCGGGCCGCTGGCCCTGCCCGCCGGCACCTACACGGTCGCGATCACGGCGGCCGACGCCGCGGACGACAGCGCGCCGGCCATCGGTCCCGTGGACCTGAAGCTCGCCGCGTCGACGAACTACACGGCCGTCGCGCACCTGGACGCCTCGGGTGAGCCGACCGCCACGCTGTTCACCAACGACACGTCCACGACGAAGCCCGGCGAGGGTCGGATCACCGTCCGCCACGTCGCGGCGGCGCCCGGCGTCGACGTGCTGGCAGGCACGGACGCGGTGATCACCAACCTGGAGAACCCCGACGAGAAGGTCCTGAACCTGCCCGCGGGCACGGTCTCGGCCAGCGTCGTCGCCACCGGGACCACCGAGCCCGCCCTGCTGGGCCCGGCGGACGTGAACGTCACCGAGGGGACCAACACGATCCTGTACGCGTGGGGCAACGCGACCGCCGACCCGTCGACGCTGGCCCTGGCCACGCAGACGATCGACGGCCTGCACAGCGACCCGACCGCGGTCCAGGCCGGTGAGCTGGGACTCGTCGCGGACTCGGGCTCGACGCAGCTGTGGCCGTTCGCGCTCGGCGCCCTCGTGGTGCTCGGCGCGGCGTCCTTCGTCGTCGCCAACCGTCGGCCCGCACGCGCCGGCCGCTGACCCGCAGAGGCCGACCCGACCATGGCACGACGCCGCCTCCCGCTGACCAGGGCCCTCACCCTCGCCCTGGTCAGCGGGCTGGTCGCCGCGCTGCTCGCGGGCTGCTCCTCGAGCAGTCAGGGCACGCCGCAGCCGGCACCTGCCGTGACGTCGACGCCACCCGGACCGACGGCCACGGCGGGGCCCACCCCGGCCCTGCCCGCCGTCCCGGTCCGGGACGCGACCGCACCGGCGCCGACCCCCCTTCCGGCGCCGGTGCGGATCGCGGTCCCCAGCGAGGACATCGACATGGCGGTGATCCCCGTGGGGGTCGAGGACGACGGCAGCATGGAGCTCCCGCCGGACGCGGACGAGGCCGGCTGGTACCGGTTCGGGCCCGTGCCGGGCGGCGAGAGCGGCAACGCGCTCCTGGCCGCTCACGTCGACTCGCGGCGCAGCGGGATCGGGCCGTTCGCGGCCCTGCGCGGCGTCGAGCCTGGCGCGTCGGTCGTCGTCACGTCGTCCGACGGCACCCGGCACGCGTATCGCGTGACGACCGTCGAGAAGATCGCCAAGGACCAGGCACCCCTCGACGTGTGGTTCGCCCGCAGCGGCCCGCCACGTCTGGTGCTCGTCACCTGCGGCGGGGCGTGGCAGGCTGACATCGGGCACTACGCCGACAACGTCGTCGTCACCGCCGAGCCGACGGGTGACTGACGATGTCGGCGGTGGCCGTGCTCCAGGCGCAGCGTGCGCGGTCGAGCACCACGACGAGGGACATGGAGAGCTGGGTGACCGGTAGCGGCGCGGAGCGGTCCGACGCTCCGCTGCGCTCGGTCCCGCTCGCGCCCGACGAGCCCCGCCGCCGCCCGGACACCGACGGCGAGGACGTCGAGGCGCTCGGCGCGGCGTTCGCGGCCGGCGACGAGGACGCGGTCCGCGAGGCCTACCGCCGCTGGTCGACCCTCGTCCACACGATCGCCCTGCGCTCGCTCGGGACGGTCGCCGACGCCGAGGAGGTCACCCAGCAGGTGTTCGTCGACGCGTGGCGGGGGCGGCACCGGTTCGACCCGACGCGCGCGCGCCTGCCCGCCTGGCTGATCGGCATCACGCGGCACGCAGTCGCCGACGCGCACGAGCGGCGGTCGCGCGACCGCCGGCTGGTCGCGGGCGTCGAGGGCGCGCAGCCGCGCGCCGAGCACGTGGGCGCCCCCGACGACCGCGTCGTCGACAGCGTCGTGGTGGCCGACGAGCTCGAACGCCTCGGCGACCCGCAGCGCACGATCCTGCGGCTCGCCTTCTACGAGGACCTCACGCACGACCAGATCGCGACCCGGTTGGACCTGCCGCTCGGCACCGTGAAGAGCCACGTGCGGCGTAGTCTCGCCCGGCTGCGCAACCGATGGGAGGTGGACGGTGCCGTTGGATGAGACCCACGTGGACGACGACGTGCTGGCCCTCCTGGCTCTCGGCGAGGACGCGGGCACGCCCGACGAGCGCGCCCACCTCGCGCTGTGCGAGCGGTGCGCGGGCGAGGTGGCCGCGCTGAGCGAGGTCGTCGGCCTGGCGCGCGCCGCGGACACCGAGATGGTCGCGCCCGGGCCGCAGGTGTGGGAGCGGATCGCCGCCGAGCTCGAGCTGACCCCTGCCGCACCGGCGACCGGTGCGCACGCCGCACCGCCGGCTGCGCCTCTCGCGGGTCCGGGCCCGGGGCCAGTCGCCGTGCAGCCCCTGCAGCCCGGGGCCGTGTCCGAGGACGTCGGCGAGCCCGAGGCGGTCGTCGTGCCGCTGACCCGTCGGCGGCGCGTCGCGTGGGGATGGATCGCCGGGGCGGCCGCCGCGGGCGTGGTCATCGGTGGCGTCGGCGTGGGCTGGGTCCAGTCGCGCGACGACCGCGCGCAGACCGTGGTCGCCACCGCGACCCTCGAGCCGCTGCCCGGCTGGTCCGCCGAGGGTTCGGCGACCGTCCAGGTCGCGCGCGACGGGACCCGCACGCTCGTCGTCGACGTGGCCGAGGACACCGCGCCCGACGGATTCCGCGAGGTGTGGCTGCTGACCCCGGACGTGAGCGGCCTGGTCAGCGTCGGGACGCTCGCGGGCTCGTCGGGCCGGTTCGACCTGCCCGCGGGTCTCGACCTCGACGAGTTCTCCGTGGTCGACGTGTCGCAGGAGCCGTTCGACGGCAACCCCGCCCACTCGGGCGACTCGATCGTGCGCGGCGCGCTCACCGCCTGACGACCCTGCGCGCCACCCGGCGCTCGCGCGCGCCGCTGTGCCCCGGAACCGCTCGTCGGCGCGCCGAGAGTGACGTGGGCGACTCATCCCGACGACTCACACATCTCGCCCAGGAACCGATGGGGACATCGCCCGGGCAGCCGTTCGGGTGACACTCCCACGAGGTACATGCCGATGAGCTCCCAGCCGTCCACCCGCCGTTCCGCCCTGCGGGGCGCACGCTCCAGCGTGCTCGCCAAGATCCTCACCGCCGTCGGGATCGGCGCGATCGCGGCCCTGATCATCGGCGTCGTGGGGCTGACCGCGCTCGGCTCGGCCGCCGCGCGCACGACCGAGCTGTACGAGCACGACACCCTGGGTGTCCGCCTCACGCAGCAGGTCCGCTACGACTTCGCTGCGTACCGCCTCGCCTCGCTCAGCGCGACGACCGCGACGACCGCGGAGGCCAAGGCGAGCTACGAGAGCGAGCGCACGACGACGAAGGACGCGCTCACCGCGACCGGCGCCGAGCTCGACGCGCTGGACCTCGAGGGCGAGCTGGACGTCGCGGTGGACACGGTGCTCACCGACATCGAGAGCTACCACCAGCTCTCCGACGAGCTCGTCGCGCTCGCCGCCGCGGGCGACATGGAGACCTTCGACCGCAAGCGCGCCGCCGAGCTCGTGCCGCTCAGCACGGGCATCCTCGACGAGCTCGAGGGGATCGCGGACGGCCAGGCCGACGAGGCGAGCGAGACCGCCGCCGAGGCCCGCGCCGCGAGCACCCAGACGCGCAACATCCTGCTCGTCGTCATGGCGGTGGGCGTGCTCGTCGCGGTCGGCCAAGGCATGCGCGTGGCCAAGAAGATCGTGCGCGACGTCAAGGCGGTCCAGACCGGCCTCGACGCGCTGGCCGCGGGCGACCTGACGGTCGAGACGCACGTCAAAGCCAACGACGAGCTGGGCGAGATGGCCGGTGCGCTGGACCGCGCACGGACCAGCCTGCGCGAGGCGCTCGCGAGCATGGGCGAGTCGTCGACGACCGTCGCCGCCGCGTCCGAGGAGCTGGCCGCCGCCGCGCGTCAGTTCGCGTCGTCGCAGGACGAGACCACGGCGCAGGCCGGTGTGGTCGCCGCCGCGGCCGAGCAGGTCTCACGCAACATCCAGGCCGTCGCCGCGGGCAGCGAGCAGATGGGCGCGTCCATCCGGGAGATCGCGCAGAACGCGAGCGAGGCGGCCCGCGTGGCACACACCGCGACCGGCGTGGCGTCGCAGGCCAACGACACGGTCGCGCGGCTGGGCATGTCGTCGGCGGAGATCGGCAACGTCGTCAAGCTGATCACGACGATCGCGGAGCAGACGAACCTGCTGGCGCTGAACGCGACGATCGAGGCGGCGCGGGCCGGGGAGGCCGGCAAGGGCTTCGC